>ERZ773272.42-NODE-42-length-47640-cov-3.388568_pt1 | contig 47640 bp, 35 predicted proteins | sample MGYA00511891_ERZ773272 | MGnify/ENA primary metagenome ERZ773272 (study PRJEB29015, sample SAMEA2738150) | human oral metagenome | biome: human oral; feature: human-associated habitat; material: saliva | place: China | collected 2198 ...
CATCAATATACCCTTTTGAGGTTTCATAATTAGGACGAGCTATCAACGGCCGATTGTACGCGCCTGACTTCTTTGACGTTTTCGATGCCACCCAATCCACATCATCCCGATACTTCTGCAAGAATACACACAGACAGAAAGCAAAATCATTGGCCAGGCTGAAAAAAGTTCCAGAAATGTCATCAAACTCAGGACCAGTCCTATCCATGGACTTTCTACCCAACCGAAACAGCTGTTCCAAATCACCAAGAGTAGGAAACTCTTTACCACTTGTGGAGCCTAGATACTTTGCGACATACGCAATCCTTGGTGCCTGATCCTCCTTAAACAACTTAACAACCTGCCGCAGCTGAGCTTTGGTCATCTCAGGAAAAGGCATTGGCTCATGACGTGGCGCAAACCACTCGTAAGCTTGATCAAAATCTTCAAAATTCATGATTAGCTGTAAATTTTCCTTCCAAAACACAGGCAGAGCGCCTGAAGCGTCGGCAAGGTCAATGCCTACCTTTCCATCAAATTCTACGAGATAAATACCGTAAAGATAACTTAAGCTAAATGATCAGTCAATTCTTCAAACCTATATGACAAGACACTAGATACAAGAATTATAACTCTACCCCCATACATTGAGGTTTCAGCCACCTGAATCAATAACTATTTCACAATCCCTTGAGCCTGCCCCTTTAGTATGCCTTATACCAACAGAGCGTAGTAAATCATCTTGAAAATAATTAAATTGTTTAAGTATAGTAAAATTATTCATCCATCATCCCATCAACCGTTTCCTCCCGCCGAACGGATAACCTCAGCGAGTCAGCGAAAAAGCAGACCATCAACATACCGTTCCGAGGCCATACACTCGGGGCTCGCTATCAGCAACTGATTGGACGCCCTTGATCCCGGGCAGTAAAAACGCATCCACATATCTACGGAGCTTAGCATTCGCCAAACCAAAAATTCTAGCAGAATTCTTCACTCAAAATTATTTCAACCCTATCGCCTAAAATAAACAAATCAGAGAAAAATAACTCCTCCAATGACTCAGGGGCATCTGGGATGTCCCCAAGCTCTACACCTTCTTTTCCATCAAAATCAACGAGATGGGCACCAGTGGAAATAACCACCGCTGTTGTGTTCACAGCTTCTTGAAATCTATATGAGGACACATTAGTGACAAGAATAGTAACAGTTCCCCATACTTCAGCACCATCAATATAGTCCCGGGTATATATGACTACTTCACCATTTTTTCTCCCATCTTCCGCATATTTAATACTTACAGACCGCAACAAGGAATCTTGAAAGTAATTAAACCTTTCAAAAATGTCATACTTATTCAAGGATTACAACACCTACCCTTTTTAAAATTGTAGATTTAAAATTATCAAAAATTTTTCAATTTACTTGTAAGTCAATATGTCTTCCAATGAAAAATAACTTTGACGATAAAAATCTCTCAGCATCCTTGGGTTGACTCGGCAAATCTCCAAAGTCAATACCCAGTTTTCCATCAATATCCACAAGATGGACACCAGTAAGGATGGGCAATCTCATAATTCCAGGTTTTTGATAAAGTCTATATGACGAGACGTCACCTACTGTAATATTAGCCACCTTGGGCACGTCTAGGCCATAATCTTCACCATACTCCCCACCCCTCCTAAGCGAGACGTGACAATTTATTTTTCCATCTTCAAGATAACTGATTGCTATTGATTCCAGAAAGAATCCTCTGAAGTAGTCGAATTTATCAAAAGCATCTACAACATTCATACCTGACACCTCAATCATCTTTTCTATGTGCCTATTGGTTTTATAGGGCTAACCCCTTCAGGTAAAGCGCCCTATCCAGCAGGAAGAGATTTATTTGGGATATGAATAGCGCCTTTACCGTGACCAGTATTAGGGGTCACCTGATCTGAATACCCAGCGTAGCTAAACCGCTTGAGCAGTGGCTTCAATAAGCTCCGCCTGGTCGCAGTTTCGGTGACCCATCCCACCTTGTCATAAGTGTAGGAGGTTTCCCCACGCGGGTGACCGGAGTGCCTTTCGTCCCACCCCCACTGGCTGTGCGTTCTTTGAAGCATGAGCACTACGCACAGACCTCATCACACGCTCAGCCCCTGTCGCAACAGTCACCGACCCCAACACCGCAACCCCCTTCGCAGCAACTACCTTCTTTTTCGCATAGCCCCTCTCACCTCGCTGACCAGCACGATCAACAGCACCACAATAATGACTACGAGGTCGGCAATCATCCACCACGCGAATCGGTAACGTGGACCTAGCGCGTCATGCGGTTCGGCGTCGAGAGCTATGCGTTCGGCGGTGACCAACAGCCGGTCGGAGTTAATGCCGTAGGGCGTGCAGGTAATCAGGGTGATTTTATCTTTGTCGGGCTCGTAAGTGACTGCGGAGTAGTCCTCGGGTTTGACCACCTGTCGGCCGGTAACGCGGTAGCGCAACCGTTCACCAAGCACATTGATGTACACGTCTTGCCCGTCTTTGAGTTTCGGCAGGTTGTCAAACATGGTGGCATCAACCATGCCGGTGTGCGCGGAGATGACAGCATTGGTCCCCATGCCACCAACGGGCAGGTCACTGCCGTGCATGTGTCCAGCACCGCGGTAGAGCACTTCGGATCGGACGGTGTGGTAAACAGGCAGGTCAACATCAATGGCGGGAATTTGCAGCCGTGCCATCACCCCGTTGGTTTGCGGGGTGTTGAGTTGGTTTTTGTAGTTCTCATAGTCAGGGTCGCCGTCAATGTCCTTTTTCGGCAGGTGGCCTTGTGCTGCGAGTTCCGCGTTATAGGCGCGAGCGTCGTCAATGTAGCGCTCCACCGTTTCTTCCGGTTTGATGGCTTGTACGTTTTTGCTGTACTCCTCAGCGATGCGTTCTAGGCGGTGGTCGTTCCACAGGGTTGCTGCCACTGGGTACAGCAGGATCAGCGTACCCAGCAGCACGAACAGGAGGTTCCAGCTGCGTTTTTTTGCGTGTCGACGCCGCGTCTTCCGCGCCGACTCACGCACCTTAAGCGTCGCCATCGTCATCCTTGCGTCGGCGCATGTAGTTCCACAGTGCCCCAAGCGCCACGATCAGTCCGATACCTAGTACCCACACCATAGCTTTTGTGCCGGTATTGGGGAGCAGGAAGGGCAGGAGCGGCGGACGAATTGCCGCAAAGAAGTCCTGGTCCGTGACGTCGGCATCGCCGAATTTGGCGATGGCGTAGGCTTCCCCACCGTAGTAGAGCGGCCTGTCTTCGTTTTCCAGGAATTTCACGTGTACTTTGCAGTCCACTTCTTGCCCTGGTTGAAGGAGGGCTGCGCAGTTGAGTCCGCTGAGTGTGCCATCATCAAGCCGAGTGATGGGGTTCCCCGCGTCGTCGGTGAGTTGGTGGATTTCGCTGCGTAGTTCGAGGTCGCGAATGCTTACGTTGGTCACCGGGAGCGGCCCGGTGTTCTGCACATGGTAGTTGACTATCATGTCGGGCTGACCTGGCCGAAGCACTGCTGTGTTGAGTTCGTTGGTCCAGTCGGGTGAGACGCGCGGGCCGTCAATTGTTTTGGTGAGTGTGATGTTCGGGTAGCTGTTGTCAACGGTGATAGCCCAGTGTGCGGGGTCGGGTTTTGTGTCGTTGACGTCGGCCACGGGCTGGACCGTAAAGGATACTCCGTTGTTTTCACGCTGGACTGTTTCGGCACTGGTGTAGCTGCGGAAGTCTCCGATCCGCGAGTTGGGGCCGGTGGTCCAGGTGATCTGTGGTGGCAGCCTGTTGATGGTGTAGGAATCTGGGACTTCCTCCACGTGACAGGTGCTACCGACGGGCACTCCGGCGATGGTGAAGCGCGCGCCTACGCGAATTATGTCTTCGTGGGGTGTTCCTCCTTCGCAGCTGTATTTGAAGCGGAATTGTTGGTCTTGTGCATCTTCAGGCAAGCGTCCGGTCTTAGTAATGGTGATGTCTTTGGCGTCTAAGACGTAGACATGCCCGGTGACTATTTCGTACCCGTAGGGCTGGGCAGCATCTATGGTGGTCGGTACTTCAAAGGTGAAGGTGCGGTTTTTGAATGCTTGCTGTTCGGTCGTGGTGTCAGGAACAATCATGTTGCCTGCAAAATCAACTTTCCCATCATCCACGGGCGTGGTGTGCGCCGAACCGCCTTGTGCTGCTTTGTCAACGGCGAGCCCCGGTTTATTGTCTTTTCCGGCACGCCCCATAAACAGGGTGTATGGGCTGCGGTCGTGGTGGGGTGTACGTCCGGTGGCGGCGAGTTCCGGCGCTGCGGGGACGGAGTCAGCGCTTTCGGTCACGGTGCAGAGCGCACCAGCAGGCGCGGTGAAGGCGGTGGTGCTGGGGACGTCGTTACCTGCGCTGTTGCGGGTGACGAGCGTTGTCCCGTCGAGTCCTGCGTAATCGCCAGTGTGCGCGGCGTCGAGAGTGTATGTTCCGGTGTTGTTGGGGTAGTCCTTTCCGTCAAGGGTGCATCGGTAAGTGAAAGTGTAGGAGTCGGTTGCCGCGTGGTCTTTTCCAGAACCGGTGACGTAGTTGTAGGCACCGATGGCTGTGGCGCGTCGGCTGTAGGTGTTGGTGAATACCCAGATGTTGGCCGCGTTTTCTTGTCCCGGTTGGATGTCCTCGAGGCTTTTCACCTGGAAAACCTGAGGTCCTTGGGGGTCTTTGTTCATGGTGAGTGCGTCGGGGTTGCCGCTGGGCTCTTGTTCTTCAATGTGGCAGAAGGAGCCGACGGGCAGGATCACGCTGTCATCGCTGGCAAAGTTGCGGTACTCAAATGTTTTTTCCTCGCGTCCGGTGGGATGCGACCCAGGCGACGAGATGAATCCGGTTCCAAGGCGGTCGTCACCCTCAAAGGTAGCGCTGGTGAACAGGCTGTTGACGTTTCCGCTGGGGTTGGTAGTGCTCAGATCGGGGCCTTTACAGACGTAGGTGAAGTGGTAGGTGGGGCGAGCGTCGCGGAGTAGTTGCGCGTCGTCGGCGGGAATTTTTACTACTTTCTTCATCTCGACTGCTGCGGTTGTGTAGGCATGGCGAACAGTCACGTTAACGGTGTTGTTACCGTTCGCGGGTTGCCCTGCACGCACGCGGAGCGGGGTGGAGTGGTTGGTGGTCGCGGATTTCGAGTCGTTTTCCAGGATGTAGGTAGGCAGGGTGTCGTCAGTTTTCCACGTCGTGCGCGTGGTGAGTTCCGGCCGTGAGGTGACCTGGCCTGATGGCAGTTGCGCTGTGTAGTTGAATGTCACGTTCTGAATGCCCGCAGAGGCCACGCAGTTGATGCCAATCGGCACGTTGGGCAGGGTAATTTCTGCGGAACCGTTCGTCACAAGGTCGTGGCGCTGCGGGGTGGCACGCACGGTCATGGGTGCAGCGTCTGGCGCGAGCGGGTCGGTGCAGGTCAGGGTAACGGTGTAATCGTTGGGATTGTCGCCGCTCGTCAGTGCCGCCGCCGCGTCGTTGCCGGGGTTTTCCATGGCAAACAGGACTTTTACATCAGCGAGTTCGCGCGCGAAGGTGTTCACAAAGTGCATGGTCTGAACACCGTCTTCCGTGGTCACTAGGAACGGCAAGTTTGCCTCACCGGTGAGTTTGTGCGTGGCGGGTGCCGCAGCTACGCCCGCACCATCGCCACGCTGCGAGGTAACGGCAAGTGTTACGCCATCACCACGTTCCGTCGGGGTGAGTGGCTTTTCCGCCGCTGAGCAGACACTTCCCACGGGCACACGCGTGACGACGCCCCGTTGGCCATGGTGCGCGGTCACAGTATGGGTGGAACTCGCCCCGAGGGGGGTGGTGCACACCAAGTTGAAGGTGTAGTCGTGCGCTTGTTTGCCGTCATGGTCGGGCACCATATTTCCCGTGTTGCTATCAAAAGCAACATTTTTATCGATGGCGACATCACCATAGGCGTAGTCGTAGACGCTGGTGACCACGACTTTTGTCTGATCATCAACGCGGAAATGCGGGAAGGCGGTGTCTTCAAAGGAGGTGCTGGTCCCTATGTTTTTGCCATCCACTTGCACTGTGACGGTTCTCTTAACCGGGAAGGAACCACCGGTCAGGGGGTTACTACGCGTATTTGGTTCGGATTTTACCGTGACCTGACACAGCGTCCCGGAGGGGACGTCGTGACGTTCGTACTCATGAGTGTCGTGTCCATTGTTGGTGGACAAGGCAAGGTCGTCATCAATGTCGCGGGCCCCCACGGCATCTTCAGGGGCTTTGCACACCACATGAAGATCGGTGTGATCGGTCTCTAGCCCGACAGCACTTTCCGTCCTGGCCTGCACGGATAGTCCACCGGGGATGAGCGCTACGGTGTTGGTCACCTGGACAGTAGTGTCCTGATCGTTGATAACGAGTGTTCCATTCTCGGTGATCGGAGATCCCGCCTCCGACGTAAACCTGTTTGTTCCCGTGGTGTTGGCGGGAAGGTTATCAAGGTCTTCAGTAAACACGCATGTGTTGCCAAATGGCACGCCCATGCCACCGCCTGTTTGGTCATTGGCATCTGCATTATCTGCCTGGATGGGTGCGGCAGCGTGTCCTTCGGTCAGTCGGATGCGACCAGTCAGGGGGACATCCGTGGTGCCGTGAGCTGTGGTAACGGTGCGGACACCACAGTTATAAGCCACCGTGTACTCGGCGGAGTGTGCGTCGCTAACAGTAGAATCCACCTTTTTCTGCAGGTGCACCACACCAAGTTTGTCGATGTAGTTGTTTTCTATCGTGACGTGGTTTCCACCGTTGGTGAACACTGGTTTGATGGCAACAAAATGTGCGGCAGTAGTGGCATCGGCGTTGGTTTTCTCGCCGTCAGCATACTTGACGGTGGATTTAGTGAGCTCCACCTGGGAGAGCACGGGTTGCCCGCCGGTGGGTTCCTTTTCAAAAACACGACACATCGAGCCGACGGGAACCTGTGCCACGGCCAGTTCCGAACCTGGCGAAAAAGGAACCTCCCCTCGTTCGCTATGTGCACCATTGTCCCAGGTGCATTCCCACGTTACGGGGAAGGTGGCACCACTGTTGGCTACTTTGGCCGCAGCAGCACCAGTAAGAGTCGAGGTGATGGTCAGGGGTGCCCGCCGGTAATCAAAATTGTTCACCACGCGGATGGGCAGTGTGGCAATATCACCGGCGCGGCGAGCCGCTGGGATCCTAAAAGGTATACGGGATCCTTGCAACACAGCCAATTGTCCATCATTTACCGCATAACTCGTGGTCATCTGCAGCTTTTCTTGCTGCTCAGGAGTCAGGGTGATTTCCTCCCATAAGAAGCAATCTGTTTCTACGGGCACTTCCACCGCAGAGGTCACGGCGCTACCAGGGTGGGCGGTGAGTGTTTTCTCTGAGTCGCCGGTGCACTGGTATTTCATGGTCACCGGGGTATTGGCAAACGGCGCCGCGGCGGGACCGGTCACATCTTTGGTTACGTTGATTTTGCCAAGAATCCTGTTGTACTCATTGGTCATGGTGACGGCATTGATGCCGGTTTTTGTGGTCAGTTCCACGCGCTGGTTGGGCTGCTGAGCACCGTCGTCGACGGAGACGCTTTTGTTAAACGTCAGGGAGGGGTCGGTAAACGGATCCACTTCTTCCACGGTGCAGTTGCTGCCCACTGGAATGTTGTCCACTCGATGCGTCTGCCCACCTCGAAGGGATACTTCCCCACGCATATATCCCTGCTGGTCGGGGTATGCGTCGGCAAAACCTTCCTTGGTGCAGGTGTACCGCATCCGGTACTCACGTCCGTTGAGTAGCGCAGCCCCAGCTGCGTCCCCTGTGACTTTTTTGGCAATGGTGAGTGTCGAGGAAAAATCAAAAACAGACTTATAGACCACGTCACAGTGGATATGCCCAAAGAATTCCTGCCGGTAAATCACTTTGGATAATGCCCTAGTGTCCGCTGTCTTGGGAGCCTTACTTACACCTGGACCATCGGGAGTATCTACCCGACACATCCACTCTGGACGGTATCGAAGATACGCAAGCTTTTCCTTAGTGAGCTGCCCAACAAACTCGACGCGGGGATCTTTCCTATCCACCAAGTATGTTGCAGACACGTTACCTGTGGTCTGACCAGGGGTAACCGTCGTGGAAGCAAGGGTAGAGTTCGCCCAGTTATTATCAAGTTGAAACTCGGTGGTATCCCCAATACGGTCAGCGCCTTTACGATCCACCGTCACTGTTCCTGTGGCATTGAGTTTGGCAAAACCAATAGCAATCTTCTGCTGACTTTTACCACCCAACACTGTGGTGAATTGCGTGGGATTTTTCGTATAAAAACCAAAAGAACCAATAAAGTTGCTTTCGGAACCATTACAGGTGAATGTATTGCCATTTTTCACCGCACCCAAGCGACAGGCAGCCTCAGCACCTGACGGGGTGAAATAGGTCGGATCACCAAGGTCAACATCGGAACTCATTTCCAGGAATTCACCCTTGTTGGTGCTTTCCGCATCCCACACAGTCAGACCATAATTTACAGGCAGCCCGCCAGCACCAACGACACGCATACGGGTGAGCTGAACCGATGACCGACTGTCCAGGGGCGTATTAGAACCAAACGCTGTGGTACCAATACTGTTTTTGAGATTCTTCTTGAGGTCCGGGCGCGTGTACACATATTTGCCAAACGTCGCCCATGTCCACGAAGGCACGTCGCTTTCTCGGATCTTTCGATCCCATACCTTGCCAGTCTGTGGGTCTGTGAAACTATCCACCACGCGTAGGTTGAAGTAGGCGGTAAGGGTTGAATCAAGTTTGATGCTTACGTCAACGCCTTGCGGCTGGCGAGCCTTGGCAAAATCAATGTTGCTGAAGTTCAACCAGCAAATATCATTGGCAAACGGTCCTTCTTTCCGATAGTCGCAGCCCTGGCTTCCCTCTTGCGCCGCATTCGCCTGCGCATGTGCAACAGCCGCACCGAGGTCACCTGGAGCACCGGGCATGCTCACCATCTGACTGAGAAGGATTAGAGCAGCACTCACTATAGACACCAGTGAAATACGCAGGTACCGGAGGTGGCTGACTGGGTTCACCAGTGTGCTCATCGTTTCGCCTTCCTTTGTTTTCTGTCCCTGTAATACATGAGTGCTGCACCGGCGAACAGCGCGGTGGCGCCTGCGATGCATAATCCGTAAATTCCGGCACCGGTAAGTGCCAGTTGCCCCTGACGCAACACTCCTCGGCGTTGCAGCCACGACGTGGGTGTGTCGGCGGAAGTCCCGTTGCTAGCAGGCCCACCGCCAGAAGCACCAGCAGCCGAACCGCCACTGGCAGCACCTCCGCTGCTATTTCCAGAACCATCAACAGGTGGTTTGTGGTCTGCAATCACAATCCGGTGCGTGTTCGATGAAATTCCCTTACCCGTGGCCGGGTCGTAGCCATCAGGGAAGAACGCTGCCGTGTTGTCAATGGGATCACCCGGATTACCCACAGCGGTAACCCGAATACTGGCGCGCACATGGGCAGCGGCGTTGTGGGCACGGGCGTCGGCAAGCGTGCGCAGACCGGCTTCGGTGACGGTGAGGGTAACCTCGCGGCTAGCGGCGTCGTAACGCACGGTGTAGTCGGTGTCGGCACGAAGTTGCGGTGCCCCATCGAAACCCGTGAGTGCAAGCTCAGCGGAGCGGTACGTGACGGCACTCGGCAGGGGGTCAGTGACTATGTAGCGGTATAGTTTTCCCTGCGTATCGGGGGTCGGGATGGTGCTGTTCAGGGTGTAGGTGACGTCATCACCGGACTGAACGTTAGTGGCTGAAGCGGTTTTGGTGATGGAAATGGGCTGGTTTTTTGCCTGCACCACAACGTCATAGTTCCAACCGTCGCCCGTGTTCATCGGCAACGGTACGAGGAACGGCGCCACCACGGAGTAGGACACGTCGCCAATACGCGCGGGTTGCTCCGTGACCAGGTAGACGCCGAGCGGGAGGTCCGAAAACACTGCGGCGGCTGTGGTGGCATCTACCATGCGGGTAGTTACATGGGTGAGTTCGCCGAGTCGTTCGGGATGTTGTTGCACGTCCCGAGCATCAAGCGTGGAGAGTTCTTTCCACCCTTCGTTGCTGTTTAAGTCAATTCCATTGACTTTTTGGATGCCAAACACCACACCCGCAAGAGGTTCCTGCGCCGTGTCGGTGGAACTTGCGGTTTTGTGGATGCTCAGTTGCGCTGTACGGCCTGCATCGAACTGAGGATGCGCATCGGCGGCGGGCATCGTCGCCACACCGAGCACAATCAGCAGTACAACCAGAAGTGAAGACACCAGCAACTCGACTGTGCGTGTCATTGTTGTCCTTTCTTCCGTTTCACAAACCCCAGGATGAGGTAGATAAACGCCAGCGCAGACAAGCCCATGGCCAGGAGCATCCACCATTGCCAGCGGTCGGAATTAACATTTTCGGCCAGCGCCGGGGAATCGTCGGGCAGACGTTCGCCGCGCACCAACAGCCGGTGCGAGTTAATGCCGTAGGGAGTACACGTGATCAGGGTGACATAGTCTTTGCCCTGCACAGGTTGAAGATGCTGGGTATCTTCGGGCTTGACCACGATGATGTTGTCCACCCGGTACGCCACTCGTTTGCCGAGGGTTTCCACGGTGAATGTGTCACCCAGCTTCACCTTGTGAAGATTGTCAAACATGGTCGATGTGGACACTCCAGTATGACCCGTCAGTGCCGCATGCGTGCCTTCGCCACCAATGGGAAAAGCGCTGCCAAAGACATGCCCAGCCCCCTGTGCCAGGACCTTTTCGGTGGACCCGTGGTAAACCGGCAGGTCAATCCCCACCGACGGGACCCGCAGGCGCGCCATCACCGGATTCATCGCCAACACACCCAGATACTCCTGGTATTCGGGGGATTCCGGGTCTGGCGCGAAACTCCACGGATCACGCAGCTCAAAACGCCCCAACCGTTCATTCCACTCCTGTGCGCGGGCAAGCTCTTGCTCGCGCTGATCCACCGGTATCTCGCGTATCGACGCCGAGTACTGCTCAGCAATCCGCACCTGGTCAGCGTTGTGCAACTTGGTCAGGACCACGGGAGCCAGTAGCACAACAATTCCCATGACAATAAGGATCGCCGACAATACCGACGTGCGGCGTGGCGCAGAGGAAAGCCGGGGTGCCCGATCGGCCGCACGATGCTTCGCTGGTTTCGTGCTTACCCACACCATGTGCGGCCTCCTCGGATAGTAGTGGAGTGAACGGTTAGAATGTCAGAGTTTTAGGCACCGTGCGCTTGCTTACGGTTGTGGCGCAGACGCGCCCACACACCGCCGATGAGCAGCGCCAAACCGGCAGCCATGAGGGCAAACACGCCCTTTTCACCGGTGGCTGGCAACTGACCGATGGCCGAATCGCTGTAGTCCATGACCTCGGCAGTCATGTTGAAATCATTGTTTCCAACCTTCGGGTTAGCATTCACCACGGGTTGCGGCTCTGGGTTCAGAGCAAAACCAGACGGTGCTTTGGTTTCCACCACGCACAGCTCATCAGTAACGTCGGCATTGTTAACCCTGCCCTCATGCTGGACGCCGTACACTGTGACGGAGGTGGTCAGGTTCGCACCGCGCGGTGTGACAAAGGTGTTGGTCTTGCTGTTCGTGCCTTGATCACTCGATCCGTTAATCGGGCTTCCCTTGACCGTCCACTTGCCACTTTCTTCGGTGCAACGGTACAGCTGGAATTCCGCACCTGTCATGGTCTTCTGCTCGTCCGTGAGACGTGCGTTGTCTTCACCCTTCTTGGTGATCACCAGCTGACCAAAGTGGGAAGATGCACCGGGGTTGCCGTTCTTATTGGTGGTCACAGAAACATTGTTGGGTAGGTCCACCACGGCGTCGTTATCCACTTTGCCGTTGTCAGGAACAGACAGGAGCTTAGCGGTGAACTTTATCTGCACCTTAAGCCCAGGATCGTTTTGACGATGATTTTCCAGAGCTTGACGCTGGCCATCCGATTGGAAGTCAATGGATACCTGACCAGGCTGCCCATTAGCCGGTTTAGTCAGCACAAAGTCCGTGCCTGCGGTGAGTGTGGTCACGTCACCTGTTTTGTTGATCAGTTTTACCTGAGGGCCGGAGGCTTCATTAAACCCAAGGTAGTATGCCAAGTCGTCTTTGATTGCGAAGCGGCTGAGCTTGTCCGCAGGTACAGGAGCCTCGATGGTGTATTCCAAGTCGTCCCCCAGGGTTTTACCTTCATCAACTACGGTCTTGCTGGGTTGAACATCCTGGTTCTTTGGTTTGACGGTCTGCTCGTACTTCCACACACCTTCATCCACGAACGGCAGGGTAACCAGGAACGGCTTGGCCACGGTGTAACCGGTCTGCTGCTGCTCGGTGATCTTATAGACGCCGACCTTGAAATCCTTCGCACCGTTGAGGTTGTTGGTGCTGATGTTGATCTGGCCACTGGTGTCGGTCTGCGGAGTGATCGCAGGCCAGGAGCCATCAATCGGGGCAGTCTCCGCGGTCAGTTGGGAAGCCTCTTTCCACCCGGCTGCCGTGTTGAGGGGGTTATTAATATATACTTTTTCAATTTTGAAGCCCACGCCCGGGAACGGTTCCGTCGTTTGGCCGAGCTCACCCTTGTACTTGTTAATGGTCAGCGAGACCTCGTGCTCAAGATCCACCGTGGTAGAGGTTGGGCTGGTGACGGATGGTTTGTTCTGCGCAAACGCGACAGAGGGAGCCAGTGAGCCGGAAAGGGCAATGGCGCTTGCTGCCAACAGTGCAGCACATCGAAACTTAGAAGTCCTCATGTTTTCCTCAGTTTTTGGTAAGCGCGTTCATGGAGTGGATTCGTGACGCAACGGCCTCAATCCACTCCACATGCGCGCCATTCGGTAGTGGAAAACTCCAATACCTGGCGGTTTTACAGCATTGTCCAGACGCAATTGAGAGTACAACGCACCAATACTCAAATCAATTAAGCATCTGTTGCGAATGTTTCGCTACACCCGCCCACTGAGAAAAAAGAATATTTTCATAATTATTTCTTAGTTAGTAGAAAGCTAACCATCTACCTTTGAATTACCCTCGATACCTGCGCATCTCTGCTCTGCACCACACTCGGATGTCACTTACGGCACAACTGTCACACAACGTCCCCCTGAAACTGTCCCCACCCCCTAAAACAAAAAAGCCCCACAGGATGTGGGGCTCTGTGGTGGCGGGAATTAGTCCACCAACAGCTCGGCGATCTGGATAGTATTCAACGCGGCACCTTTGCGCAGGTTGTCACCTGAGACCACCAGCACCAAACCGCGATTATCGTCCACCGACTGATCGTGACGGATACGTCCCACCAAGGACGTATCTTTACCCGCAGCAGCGAGCGGGGTTGGCACATCGGCAAGCTCCACACCGGGGGCGTTGGCAAGCAAATCCTTAGCCTGCTCGGGGGTGATGGGGCGGTCAAACTCGGCATGAATGGTCAACGTATGGCCGGTAAACACAGGCACACGCACACAGGTGCCAGCTACCCGAAGATCGGGAATGTTCAGGATCTTGCGGGACTCATTGCGCAGCTTCTGCTCCTCATCCGTCTCGCCCGAGCCGTCATCGACGATATTCCCCGCCAGCGGCAATGCATTATAGGCGATGGGAGCGACATAAGGACCGAGGTCTTCAGGTGCAACAATCGAACCGTCGTGGGCGAGTTCCACGTTCCGGTCCCCCACCTCAGCAACTTGCTTGGCCAGCGCATCCACACCCGCGATGCCCGAGCCGGATACCGCCTGGTAGGAGGACACGTGCAGACGGGTGAGGCCAGCGGCGTCGTGAAGCGGCTTCAGCACCGGCATCGCCGCCATGGTCGTGCAGTTCGGGTTAGCGATGATCCCTTTAACCAGGTTGTCCTTCTCCCCCGGGTTCACTTCCGAAACGATCAGCGGCACCTCAGGGTCTTTACGCCAGGCGGAGGAATTATCCACCACCACAGCGCCCGCTGCGGCAAAGATCGGGGCGTACTGCTTGGACGTGGACCCACCCGCAGAGAACAACGCAATGTCAATGCCCTTCAGGGACTCCTCTGTTATCTGAGCCAAGTCCTCCACCACAATGTCTTTCCCACCGAAAGGAAGGGTCGTGCCAGCGGACCGTGCCGAAGCAAAAAACCGAATGTTATCCAACGGGAAGTTGCGCTCTTCAAGAATAGAACGCATCACGCGGCCAACCTGGCCCGTGGCACCGACAACGGCGATGGTGGTCATGGGGAGTTCCTTCCTGCACCGACCTACATAAACATTTCGAAATGAGTCTACTCCCACCACACAATGCGGCGGGAGTAGCAATAAAGTAATTTAGCGGCCGGTTCCGGCGTACACCACGGCCTCGGTGTCGCCGCCCAGATCAAACGCATCGTGAATCGCGCGGGCGGCTTTAGCCATGTCAGCTTCACGGATCAGCACCGAAATGCGGATTTCCGACGTGGAAATGAGCTCAATATTCACCCCGGCATCGCGTACCGCCTCACAGAAGACGGCGGTAACACCCGGATGGGAACGCATACCGGCACCGACCAAGGAAACCTTGCCAATCTGGTCGTCGTACAGCACGTTCTTGCACACGCCATCTACCTGCAGCTTTTTCAGCAACTCCATGGCGCGAGGGCCGTCGGCACGCGGGCATGTGAAGGTGATGTCGGTGCAGTTGTCCTCCAGAGAGGAAATGTTCTGCAACACCATGTCAATGTTGATCTCGCTATCCGCCAGCACGCGGAATACTTTCGCCGCCTCACCGGGGCTATCCTGCAAGCCCAGCACGGTGACTTTCGCCTCGGAATTATCGGTTGCTACACCGGTGAGTACTGCTTCTTCCACGGGGATATCCTCCATTGATCCAGCAACGAGAGTGCCGGGGTCATTACTGTACGACGAACGAACGCGGAGTGGGACATCAAAAGCGCGCGCATACTCCACACTACGCAGCACCAAAATTTTAGAACCAACCGCAGCCAGCTCTAGCATCTCCTCAAAGGAAAGCTTCTCCAACTTCTGAGCATTAGGAACAATGCGGGGGTCGGCGGTGTACACGCCATCCACATCCGAATAGATCTCGCACACATCCGCTTTCAACGCCGCCGCCAACGCCACAGCAGTGGTATCGGACCCGCCACGCCCCAACGTTGTCACATCGCGCGTGTCCTTATTCACACCCTGGAATCCGGCTACGAGGCAAATCTTGCCGTTATCCAGCGCCTCCCGCACACGGCCCGGCGTCACATCCACAATCCGGGCGTTACCATGCCGTTCCGTGGTGAGCACCCCCGCCTGCGAGCCAGTAAACGACTGCGCCTCGGCCCCAAACGACTCAATGGCCATAGCCACCAGCGCATTGGATATACGCTCACCAGCGGTAAGCAGCATATCCATCTCACGCGCCGGCGGCACCGGGTTCACCTGCGCGGCAAGATCAAGAAGCTCATCGGTGGTGTCACCCATCGCAGAACATACGACAACAACATCGTTCCCCTGCTTTTTAGTGGCAACAATCCGTTCAGCAACTCGACGTATCCGCTCAGCGCTCTCCAGCGAAGATCCCCCATATTTCTGTACGATCAATGCCACTAGACAGCCGCCCTTTCAGCGTAAAACAATGTTACGTTTGTTCATCGTACCCAAGAATCAACTACGGTTAAGAAAGTGCAAAGCAATTTTATTGCTGTGCTGTTCGCACTCGCCTCCGCACTCACCATCGCCTGGGGGACAGTCGTGCGGCACCGCATCGCCGAACAAGCCCCCGGTGACGGATCCAGGTTCACAAATGCCCCGATCCTTACCGTCATTAGCCGACCCCTCTGGTGGGCAGGCACAGGAACAGCCCTGCTTGGATACTTCCTGCAAACCATCGCCCTAGGCTTTGGCACGCTGCTGGTGGTGCAGCCAGTGCTGGTGCTCTCCCTCATGTTCACCCTCCCGCTTTCCGCGCTTTACGACGGCCGCCGCATCAGCAAAACCGAAACCTTCTGGTCCGGGGCACTCACCGTAGCGGTGGCCGTGTTGGTGATCCTCGGACGACCACTTCCTGGACTCACGCACCCGCCCCTTGAGCGGTGGGTACCCGCCCTATCGGTCGGCATCATTGTCATGGCAGGCTTAGAACGCTTCGCGCACATCCGACCCAACCGCGAAAAAGCCCTCATCCTCGGCATAGTCACCGGCGCGCTCTTCGGCTACGTTGCTGTGCTCTCCAAAGCAGCCGTGGAAATCTACCAGTACTACGGCGTGATCGGATTGATCACTAACTGGGAAGGCTACGCTCTGATCCTTGGTGCGACACTCGGAACCGCCGTGCAACAATCCTCCTTCAACGCGGGCGCGCTGAAAAACTCTCTGCCCGCCATGACCATTTCCGAACCCATCGTCGCCTTCAGCCTCGGCTACATCGTGCTTGGCGAAAAATTCCAGGTCACTGACCTCGGTTGGCTCTGGATGGCCCTCGCCCTGATCACCATGATCATCTCCACCGTAGTGCTGTCCCAGAAGAGCATGAAGGAGTAGGGCGGGCGCACAATGTGCTTATGCTCAAGCTCGAAAAAGGGCTGATTTCGTGCCTGACGATGGGCAAACTTTGCAGTGCACGCTTGCGGTGGTCTACCTCGTGTGGTTGTGACAAAGGTAATGCACCTCAAGGACGGAAATCTAGTAGAGCGCAGCTAACTGCAATGCCTTGAACAAAGTTAGTGCAAATGTTTGCATGAAGATACGTCTACCGCCGGGTACGACATTGGAGTGTTTCCATACCCGGCCATGGACCTATCCATCCAAGAAATGTCATGGCTTATCAACCGACACCCCTCCCCCACCTGACCGACCTCTCCACAATCACCTCCCCCTTCCGGCGGAGTTTTTGCCCGCCGAAATTTCCCCTGTTCAGCCGATGTGCTGTGACCTGCCTTTTTGCCAAGCTTAATGAGTGTCAACATGACGGTTCTCAGGGTACTTTTCAGGGTGTTTTTCAGGGAAAACCCCGATGTTGACACATCCCCAACATAGATATGCTCAGTTGCATGTCAGCACTGTTCATACTGTTCAGAATTTTGAGGTGATTATTGTGTCGCGTTTGTTGTATCGACTCGGTCGCGCCGCGTATACGCACAGATTAAAGTTTATTGCCATGTGGTTGCTGCTTTTTGCGGCGGCAGCAGTGGCGGCGGGGGCGTTGGCGAAGCCGCCGAGTAATTCGTTTAGCATACCTGGCGCGGAGTCGGTGGAAGCCCAGGAGGAGATTAGTCGGCGTTTCAACACGTCAGAAGATGAACTCACAGCTCCAACCGGCATGATTGTGGTCAAGGCGAAAGAGGGCACCCTCAGCGACCCGGAGCAGGCGGTGAAGGTTGACGCGATCATCGATAAGCTGAAGCATTCGGATGCGCTGAAGAGCAAGGATATGATCGTGAACCCGGTGGCAGCGGACGCGGCGATGCGGCAGAGCAACCCCAACAGCGCGGACGTGGACGAGCTGTCGCCACTGAGCCCGGACAAGACGACAGGGATTATTCAGGTGATGTTTGATGCGGAGAAAGCGCAGGATGTTGACAAAAATAAGGTGGCGGACGTTACTAAACTGCTGAAAAACGCGGATGGCCTGGACGTCGCCTACATGGGCAACGCATTTGACGGCGCAGAGCAACCGGGCATGCAGAGCGAGCTGGTGGGTGTTCTCGTGGCGGCTGTGGTGCTGCTGGTGACCTTCGGTTCGCTGGTGGCGGCGGGAATGCCGCTGGCCACGGCGATTGTGGGTGTGCTGCTTGGCATGCTGGGCATTAACGCGGCGTCGGGCTTAACGGATAGCGTTGATCAGAACACCACAACCCTGGCTGTGATGATCGGCCTGGCCGTGGGCATCGATTATGCGCTGTTTATTCTGTCGCGTTTCCGCAGCGAGCTGATCCAGTACGTGGACGGCCATAACCTGACTCCTAAGGAGTTGGCCCAGCGTCTGCGCAGCATTCCCCGAGACGAGCGCGCGCATCTGGCGGGCCTGGCCGTGGGTAAGGCGGGCACGGCTGTGGTGTTCGCCGGACTGACGGTGATTATTGCGCTGGTGGCGCTGGTGATCATCAATATTCCGAGCGTATCCGCGCAGTCGTTGGGCGCTGCGGCCACGGTGGCTATTGCTGTGCTGGTGGCTGTGGGCCTGCTGCCCGCGATTCTGGGGCTGTGGGGTACCCGCGCGTTTGCTGTCCGCGTTCCCTTTGTCAAGGCCCCCGACCCGGAGCAGGAGTCTCTGACGATGGGTACTCGGTGGGTGCACATGATCCGCAAGCACCCGGCATTGTTCCTGGTGGCCGGCATTCTCGCACTGGCGCTACTGGCCATCCCCGCCGCGCAACTGCGCTTGGCCACGCCGACGGGTGGTAATGCCGCCGCGCCGGGCTCCCCGGGTCGCACCGCCTACACCATGGTTGAGGACGCTTTTGGCCCCGGCCGTCAGGCACCAATGATCGCGCTTGTCGACGTCGCGTCCACACCCGAGCAGCAGCGCTCCGAGGTGTTTGCCACCGCCGTTCGCGATTTCTCAAGAATGGATGGCGTGAAAAATGCCCAGGTTGCCGCGGTCAACGATGCTGGCGACGCCGCCCAGGTGCTGATCGTCCCCTCGCATAATGCGACAGATAAACGCACTGTGGATTTGTTGCACAACCTGCGGGACCATCAGTCGGATTTCAAGGAGCAGACGGGTGCCTCGTACCGCATCACAGGCATGGCACCGATAGTCCAGGATCTTTCCGACCGGCTCTCTGGTGTGCTCATCCCCTACGTTGCCATTGTCGTTGCGCTGGCGTTTGCACTGCTCATGGTGGTGTTCCGTTCCATCTGGGTGCCCCTGATTGCCGCGCTGGGATTTGCACTGTCGGTCGCAGCAACATTCGGCATAACGGTGCTGATCTGGCAGGAGGGTTTCGCCGGACTGGTCGCGGACCCACAACCCCTGATCAGTCAGCTTCCGATCATATTGATTGGTATTGTGTTCGGCTTGGCCATGGACTACCAGGTGTTTCTGGTCACCCGCATGCGCGAGGGGTACCACCACGGCATGAACGCTGGTGCCGCTGTGGTGTACGGCTTCAAGCATGGTGCCCGGGTGGTCACTGCGGCCGCGTTGATCATGATCAGCGTGTTCTCCGCGTTCATATTCATGGACCAGCAATTCATCAAAGTCATGGGGTTTGCCCTGGCCACGGCGGTGCTGTTTGACGCCTTCATTGTGCGCATGACCATCATTCCCGCCACCATGTTCCTTCTCGACGCCCGTGCTTGGAGCATTCCACGCTGGCTCGGCCGCCTACTCCCCAACGTTGACATCGAGGGAGAGAAACTTACCTCAGGGTTAACGTAAATTTTCAGGGTATTTTTCAGGGAAACCCCTGATGTTGACACGCCCCCAACATGGATACGCTCAACTGCATGAAAGCACTCATATCCCTGCTGGGGGTGATTCTTGCTATGGCCTTCATGGCAAGCCCAGCACATGCTCAATCACATGAGAATGACCGTTACCAGAAACTCGCAGATGATCTTAAAGCACCCGGTCTTGCGGTGGTCACCTTTGATGCCAACGGCGTGACCGATGAACACTACGTCGGTGTTGATTCAAACAGCAACCCCATCGGCCCGGATTCCCTGTTCATATGGGGATCCATTTCTAAATCGTTCACGTCCGCACTGGCCATGATGTTAGCTGAACAAGGAAAAATTGATCTCAATGCGCCCCTCACCAGGTACTATCCCGAATTCCAAGGAACAGCACTGGGCAATAATGGTGCCACCGTCACTGACCTCATACACCACACGGCAGGACTGCCCCGAGAACTCAATCCCTATCCCCGCGACCTGCAAAGTGTCATTGACGGGGTAAAAGACCTACCATCAGTCGACCCGGTCGGCACGCATTCCTACTCAAACATCAGCTACATATTGCTGCAGCAACTGATAGAACGCGCCGCTGGAGAATCGTATAGCACGCTGTTAGAAACCTACCTGGATCCGGCGACCGGCGTGACTCCTCTTAGCCGCGCAGACACGATAAACAGCACCGTCCCCGCAGGCCACGCACCTTTCTTCACTGGAAACCTAGCGGTGCGGGAGCCTATTCAGGACTACGAAATCGGTGAAGGCAACCTCGCCGGGACTGGAAGGCAACTCGCCGACTACGGGGCGTGGCAACTTCGCCAACACCAAGCCGGTCAGCTACCCAGCACCTTGCCCAAGGTCTCCACCACTGATGATTACGAGTACGGCGCGGGGCTTTTCTACGAGCAGTTCGATGGAACACAGCTGGTGTATCACGGCGGGGCTGTTCCTGGATTCAACTCCTACATGGGCTTCAATCAGCAAACCGGCAAGGGCGTCGTGGTGCTCTACAACGTCATGGGGATTCGTGATCAGATGAACAACAATGGCATCGTCACGCCGGCACTGGTCTTCGCGGAGGAAACCCTGGGTGTGACGCCCAAGCAACAATCCTCCAACACCCACTGGGGTGACGTGATTGTGTATACCCAAACCGCGCTCATTGTGCTTGCTCTGCTGACCATCGGCCGCGTGATATACACATGGGTGCGCCGCACTCCCCCGGCGCGCAGCACCAGGCGCAGGGTGATCACCATTGCCGCAGCTCTTGTACTAGGGATTGGCAGCGTGCTGACCCTCGTATTCGGACCAGTGGCTCTTCTCGGTTTCACGTTGCCGCTGTTGTATATAAGTGCCCCCGATTTCATGCTGCAATGCTGGATTCTCGCGGCGGAGATCGCCGTGCTCACCGGCCTGATCGTTATCCGTCAGATCGCCCAGGGAAAGACGCCCAGCATGTAGGCCCCAAACCACGCGCCCCACAGTAACCAGCTGATGGCAATGGTGATCTGCGCGGGCGTCGATAAGCGGCGAGCAAAGAAGAACACCAGCGGAAGGAGCAGTAGATACGCCGGGATGAGTAGGCGTGGGCGGGAGTGCATAATGCCGTCGGAAAGCAGGATGTTGGCGGCGACGGCGGCGCTGAACACCCAGATTTGCCACGGTAGTTTGCGGAAACTCCCGGCAACAATGAATACAAAGGCGATCATGACGGCCACCGAGAGGAAGTAGCCTAATTCACGGGAGGCAAACATGGTGAAGGTGGCGAATTTCCAGGTGGCTATGCCCCAGTCGAACGCGGAATTCCAGCCCTCACGCTGCATGCCGAAATAGCCGCCAATGTGGGTGAGGTAGCTGGAGGACCACCACAAATACCACAGCAAACCCAGGGGTGAAAGCAGAGTCGCGAGCCAACCTCGCCAGTTTTTCCGGTCGGTGGTGAGCACGGCCAGGAACAGCACCAACATCACGTCCACGGCGGTAATGCGTGTCAGGCCGGTGACAAAAACAAGAAGCCCGGCGAGCAACCAACGGCGGTCCATAATGGCCACCAGAGCCCAAATAGATAGCGCCCCGAACAGGGATTCCGAATACGCCATATTGAAAGTGATGCCCATGGGCACACCGGCAATAAGAACAGCCGCGAGGATGCGGGCGCGCTGGCTTTTAGCGCCCCAGTGGTTAATGCTGGGAATGCGGTTGACTAGGGCCATGACACCGGCGATCATCACCACACCGAGAAGGAAATTCACACCATACGCAATGGTTTCATGGTGAAGCCCCGTGATCGGATGCAACACCGCATGCAGTCCGCGCAACAGGTATGGAAACCCCGGGAAAAACGCCAGAGAGCGTTCGTAAACAGGCACCTCCACCACGGGTTCTGTGATGGCAAAGTAGCCGTCACGCGCGATGCTCACATAGTATTCCGCGTCCCAACGGTAGAACAGGGAATGCAGTGTGTAGCCGTTGGCGGTGGCCATCATGCCCATGATCACCAGTCGCACTAGTGAGGCAACGCTGAAAATGCCGAAAGCCCACAGCCAGTCCACTCGAGTTAAGCCCGCCGGGCGACCTGCGGTAACCGGGGCTGTGTGATCCAGGGCTGGGTAATCCGGGGGATCTGGGGCTTGTTGCGACACTGCCCCATTATCCCTTAAGCGCTATCCCCGTTGGAAGTGGGGTCGGGCGAAAAATCTCCATGCCTGATCCCATTTCTATGGTAGCTTTCTAGCTTTTTGCCCCTATCACGGAAAGATACTGTAGGCTGAACAACATGCTGCGCGCACGTCTCCTCCTTCTGTGCCGCGGCGGGTCAACGGTCTAGAGCACGGCTGGCACCCCGTCGCGGAGTTCAGGCGCGCCAGCCGTGGCCCATAGGAAACTGGGTAACCAACTAATCCCCAAAGGAATTTTTTAAGCCATGGCCCCCTCTGATGCATTTATCTCCGCCCCGCGTGACATTTCCACCCCGGCTGGCCCCCGACCCGACGGCCAGCCCGCGTGGAATAAGCAACGCAACTCCTCTATGCCCGTGAAGCGCTACCAGCCGTTTGAGGTTGAGGTGGAGAAAATCGAACTGCCCGACCGTACCTGGCCAGACAAGGTGATTGATTCCGCACCGCAGTGGTGTGCGGTGGACCTGCGCGACGGCAACCAGGCCCTGATCGATCCGATGAGCCCTGAACGCAAGCGCCGCATGTTTGAACTGCTGGTGCGCATGGGTTACAAGGAGATTGAGGTGGGTTTCCCCTCTGCCTCCCAGACTGATTTTGATTTCGTGCGGGACATTATCGAAAACAACCTCATCCCCGATGACGTGACCATCCAGGTGCTGGTACAGGCCCGTGAGCATCTGATCCGGCGCACCTTTGAAGCCTGCGAGGGCGCAAAAAATGTGATTGTGCACTTTTACAATTCCACATCGATCCTGCAGCGCAACGTGGTGTTCCGCAAAGACAAGGACTCCATTAAGAAGCTAGCTACAGATGCGGCGCAGCTGATCAAGGAGATTGCCACCGAGTACCCAAACACGAATTGGCGCTGGGAGTACTCCCCCGAGTCCTTTACCGGCACGGAGGTTGCCTACGCCAAGGAAGTGTGTGACGCCGTGGTGGAGGTCATGGATCCCACGCCCGAGAATCCGATTATTGTGAATCTGCCCTCCACCGTGGAGATGACCACACCAAACGTGTACGCCGATGCCATCGAGTGGATGCACCGCAACCTGAATCGTCGGGATTCCATCATTTTGTCGCTGCACCCCCACAATGATCGTGGCACGGGTGTTGCCGCTGCGGAACTGGGCTACATGGCGGGCGCGGACCGCATTGAGGGCTGCCTGTTTGGCAATGGTGAACGCACCGGCAACGTCTGCCTGGTCACCTTGGGCTTGAACCTGCTGACCCAAGGTGTGGACCCCCAAATCGATTTCTCCGACATTGAGCAGATCCGCCGCACGGTGGAGTACTGCAACCAGCTGCGCGTGCCGGAACGGCACCCCTACGGCGGTGACCTGGTGTTTACCGCCTTCTCCGGTTCCCACCAGGATGCCGTGAACAAAGGTCTGGACGCCATGGCCGCGAAGCTGCGCCCCGGCGCGAGCCACACCGATGTGAGTTGGGAGGAACTGCAGGATATTGAATGGGAGGTTCCCTACCTGCCGATTGACCCGAAGGATGTGGGCCGCACCTACGAGGCCGTGATCCGCGTGAACAGCCAGTCCGGCAAGGGCGGTGTCGCCTACATCATGAAGACGGATCACGGTTTGACCCTGCCGCGTCCCATGCAGGTGGAGTTTTCCTCCGTGGTTCAGAACGTCACTGATGCCGAAGGCGGCGAGGTGGAGTCGAAGCACATGTTCGACATTTTCGCCCAGGAGTACTTGGATCGGACCACTCCGTTGGAGCAGGTGTCCATGCAGGTTGACGCCGCGAAAACGGAGAATGACACCGCCACCATTACCGCCCAGATCCGCTTCAACGGCAAGGACGTGACGGTGACAGGCACGGGTAACGGCCCGGTGTCGGCATATGCAAACGCCCTGGAATCCATTGGGGTGGACGTTGAGGTTCAGGAGTACACGCAGCATGCGCTGAGTGCGGGTGACGACGCCGCGGCTGCCGCCTACATCTACGCCGAGGTCAACGGGCAGAAGGTCTGGGGTGTGGGGATCGCCCGCTCCATCACCTACGCTTCCTTGAAGGCCGTGACGTCCGCGGTTAACCGCGCGCTTAGCTAGCCGCTACTTTTCCAGAAGGTCCGCCAGTTTCTTCTTTGCGCGGTGAATGCGCACTTTCACCGCAGAGAGGGAAGCATTCTGGTGGACCGCTATTTCTGCGTATGTTAGCCCCGCTACTTCTGCGAGGACGAGTGCTTCGCGGGAATCAGCGTTGATCTGTTGCAGTGCGATACTGAGTCGGTCATGGTCAGCAAGTTGTTCTTCAAAGGCGGCTGCTGTGTCCTCCAGTTGGATGAAATAGCCGTCTTCATCGTCGTCAATGGGTTTTTCTTGCTTGCGTTTGCGCACTAACGCTACGGCCGCGTTGCTGGCGATGCGGTAGAACCAGGTGCCAAATTTCGATTCGCCTCGAAAGCGAGACAGATTTTTCCACGTGGAGGCCAGGGCATGCTGAAGTGCGTCCTCTGCATCATGCTGGTTTTCGGTAATGCGCATGCACACGCTCCAGGCAATGTGTTGATACCTGGTGACAAGTTCCGCGAAGGCACGCTCGTCGCCCTCGCGTGCTTTGCTTAGAAGCTCAGCATCATCATTCATGTACCCAAACAAACCTTCACTCGTATGCGCACACCACAAATAGAGTGGCGTCGCCGCCTATCAACCTCCTATCAACTTTAGCCTAGCTCAACCTATTTTGAAGACAAATGCATACAGCTTTTATGCTATCCATTGATGTCAAAGTCAATGTCTATGTCGTCGGTATCGAATCCATTGTCATCATTGTGATAGGTGACTGCACTGTGGTGGCCATCGGCGTTGTCGTGAAAAGTGTCGTCATGGGACACGTCAAACGTGAGGTCGTGCTGCCCGAAGTCGCTGGTATTGTCCCCGTTGTCCGTATCATCAACGTCGTCATGCGTGACCTCGTCATGAACCTGATCGTCGGCATCCGTGGAATCATCGGTTGCATCGGCGTCGATAAGCATGATGCTGTCGAAGTCGGTGTCGTCCAATGTGATTTCATCCGACTCGTCATAGTCGGGGACGATGGAGGCATCAATGTCGTCATCAGGCATGGCGAGAGCGTCGGAGAGGATTCGGTCCCACACGGCTGGGTCCAGGGAATCCACTGGTAACGAAAGATCAGGGCTCAAGGGAGCCGCATCATCGTGTGGCATCGTCATCCTCCATCAACTCCAGAGCATGTGCATTTTACCGCAACGTTACTGAATAACATCACTACCTGTCACGTTAACAAAAGCGAGTTGCGGGTTGTCGCTAGTACCACCCAGATCAGGGTCACCCTCAGTAGTGGCCACCATCTGGAAGCCGCTGTCTGCCCAGGCATCCTCAAACTGACTGATCGGGACCTGAGTGCCGTTTCCATCAGGGTTACCCGGATCCTCCAGGGTGACCATGCCCGTATTGGTATCGATCTCAGTGACGACGAGCGCGTGATCGGGCATATTATCTTCGCCAGCCGCATCAGCGGAATCGCCCCACAGCTCGCCGGAATCCACGGCGGCAATCACGCCACAACCAGCATCAAGGCGGGCTGCGAGGTCATCCATAGAACTCGTGACAGTCTCACAGGGCACGCCGGAGGCATCCAGCAATGTCTGAATATCCTCCATGTACAAGCCTTCGGAAATATCCTGCGTGAGGCCCATGTTGTACGCCTGGTCCACCATAACCTGCGGGTCGGTGATGCCAGCGTCAGAGAACTCGTTGGCAATAATAGCCACGGAGGTGGGGCCGCAATAACCGTCTACCTGTTGGTAGAACCAGTCAGAGTTCCACTCGTAGGAGTTGCCGTACACGCCATCATCGTCCAGCGCGGGCTCCTCCCCTGGAGCAGGAACATCGAGGGACGGGTCAGATTCGGGCACAGGGTCGGGTGCGGGGGCGTCAATAGCCGGATCATGGGTAGTTGGGTCGTGGGTAGTTGGGTCGTGGACTTCCGGTGCGGGGGCAGGGTCGGTATGACCGGGGTCAGCATCGTCGATGTCCACTGTGTCTGGATCCACCATGTTGGGGTCAGCAACAGCGGGATCCTGCGCGGCGGGGTCCTGCACTGCGGGGTCGTGCACTGCCGGGTCGTCGGCAATGGGATCCACGAACGGATCTGCGAAGGGGTGATCATGCCCCATATCGTCGAAGGACTCATTGAAAGAATCGTCTCCGAGGTCGCTCGGGTCAATGAGCGAGTTCAACTCATCGAACATGGAGTGTTCGTCATATCCGTCCATGGAGGTCATTACCGTTATTTCCTTGTGTGTTGCAGTGGGAAGGGAGGAGTGAAGGTCAAGCTGTTAGAAAGTGCCGTCCATACCAGCATCGTGCTGGACGGCATCGTGTCCGAGGTTGTCAAAGTTATCCACAGAACCAACCGAACCATTGGCGTACGAGCTAGCATCCACGTTGGTGTCCATGATGCCGTCACCGTCGGAGTCGAAAGCTGCGTAGTCAAAGTTTCCATCACCGTTTACATCGTGATAAAGCACGTTTGCGTGACCATCCATGTCGGAGTCGACAGCAGCAACATCAAAAGTGCCGTCCTTGTTGTCGTCCATCAGCTCCACATCGGTGATGCCATCGCCGTCCAAGTCGAGCTGAGAATCAACAACAACATTGCCCTCAACTGTGTCTTCCTGGAAAACTTGGCCGGTTGCGCCGTCTGCGTAGCTGATCACGTCCATATCACCATCGTCGTCAATATCGGACGATGCAACCACAACATTGTCTTCTGCAGTGGTGACGGCCGTTTCAAACGTGCCGTTGCCATCTAGGTCAACGTCGGTGAGAATAACTTCACCCTGGCCGTCGAGATAATCGATCTGCTGCACACCATCGGTGGTGGAATGCACTACGTCAATGCTGCCATCACCATCAACATCGCGGCTGGACACGTTCTGCGCATTGCTTGGATTCGGGTCGGCGATTAGAACATCATCCTGGGAGTAGTCCGGGCTGAAACCGTTCGAAATATCTGGTTCAGGCTGGCCGGGCATGTGATCGACAGGAATTGCGCTTGCTGAACCTGAACCGGCCGAGCCTGCGCCAGCTGAGGAACCAGCAGCGGCAGAAGAGCCTGCTGCAGCATCGGAGGAGCCAGCGGACGATCCGGCGGCGTCGGAGGAGCCAGCCGAGGAACCACCGGCTGCATCGTGGATGGCAGAAGAACCGGCTGCTGCTTCAGCGTCGCCTGAGGAGCCTGCGGATGCCCCAGCAACGTCAGAAGAACCGGCAGATGATCCACCTGAACTGGTGAAGCTACTAAACGCGCTCTGCGCACCATGGATAGCTGCCTCGATGTTTTCCTGCATACCCTGCACTGGATTGTCGCTCATGAATATTCCTTTCTTGTTGGCAGGTCCCGCTTGTTGCGGTCTTGGTTATGACCGTCAGCGCTGGCGAACCTATCTGCTGGACACTACTTAGACACGCCGTAGCTACAGAAAGTTACAACCGATGATCATTTTTATTTTGGGAACCTAGCTATATCAGTCCGGCCGCCTGGAGATATGCCTTTGCAGATTCCTTGTCTTTCAGATCAAAGCTGGTCAGGATGAGGTTTGTCTCAGTACTGGCGTAGGCCAATGAGTATTTGTTGTTGCTACCGGACGTTGCGGTGTCAGAGTAGATAAACGCAGCTGCGGTTTTGTTGCCGTTTTCCACGGTTTCGGTGTCTTTTTTGCGTGTGTCGTACCAGCCTTCAGTGATACGACGACGCTCAATATCCGAGCTGTCAGGGTCAATGTTGAACGTTACTAGGGGAGGCGATATGGCGTCCCCAGCGAAGTAACTATATGCGGAACTTCCTTCCTTGATCTGGCATTGAACTTTCAGTCGACCAGTCTCGGTGGTTCCGCCAAGTTCGCATTTGTCCAGGTTTTCCCTGAACTTGGATGGGGCAGCCGCAAGCACTGCCTCACGGCTCCCCAAGTTGCCTGCGCTTGCACTGCTAGTAGCCGCTGCGGTTGGTTGTGTCGTGGTCGTTTCCTCCGATTTACCGTTGCCCAACAGATACATGGTCGTCGCACCAACCACTGCCACAACCGCTGCTGCGGCAATGATCAGGTTTCTGCGGGTTTTCGAGGGTGCGCTTGTCGACGCCGCAGGGGTCGCCGAGGCTGCCTTCCCTGCGGGTGCTGTCGCAGTGGGTGTTGATGCACCGTAATTCGTTGTGCCGTAGTTCGGAGCACCATAGCCAGATGCACCGAAGTCCACTCCACCCTGCGCCGGTTCTTGCGTAGTCGGGGCATCTGCACCCATATTGTGCGGGGCCATGCCGCGAACAATGGGACCTAAGGCGGAAATGGCTCCTTGAGCCACAACGGTTTTCGGGTCATCCAATGTGGCGAGTGGTCCAAAATTCTTGAGGCGGTCTTGCACAAGCGGAATACGTGATGAGCCGCCGGTGAGATATAACGCAACAAGATCCTCAGCGTTGGTGATTCCCGCGTCGGCAAGCGTGGCTCGGGTCAGCGCCGCAGCTTTATCCAATGCCGGGGAAATAATCTCTTCAAATTCTGCGCGAGTGATCTGGAAACGCTCGGTCTCACCACCGCCGCTGACCACTACCGTGGCGTAGGAAGCCTCAGAGAGAAGTTCCTTAGCACGGCGGATGGAATCTTCCAGCGCGTGGCGTTCCTGCAGAGGTGCCTGGGTGCGGAAGTAATCCAGGAGTTCTGGGTTGCGGTCATCAAGCTGCTGGTCAACCCACCTGCGCATCATCGCATCGAAGGTTTTTCCACCCAACGTGTTATCGCCGCGAGCAGCAATCACATCGAAGGCATCATTGTCATTGGCTTCCAGCACGGCAACGTCCAACGTTCCGCCACCGAAGTCGAACACAGCGATGCGTTGCCCCGGTTGCAGGGTTTTTGCTCGGGAGTAGTAGTGCGCGGCAGCCTGCGGCTCGGAAATGGTGGTAATCTTCGCCGCCGACAAGCCCAGTTGGGCGGCGGCATCCAGCAGAACCTTAATCTCGTTGGACGACCACGCCTCTGGGTGGGTGAGCACCAGTTCGGAAGGCTGCACGTTGCCATGTTCGCGGGACACGCGCTGCACTACGGAGGACAACACCGCAGCAACCGGCATGGAGGCGGACAGATCATAGCCGTTGACCTGGAACATTTGTTGCGGGATCACGCGCTTGGGTGCCGGAATGAAACCCGCAGGGTTGGACTCGGCCTTGTCCATAGCGACGTCGCCAACGTCGATTTGCTCAGGTGATTCGACGTACACGGACGAGGACATAGTAGTGCGGTTGTGGCTAAGGTTCACCGCCTCAACGGTTCCCTTGACGGGGTTTGTGTGCGCCGCCGCCGTGTTGGAGGTTCCAAAGTCAATGCCAATGGTCCAGTTTGTCCCGGACATGTAGCCGCCCTTTCACAATGTTCTTTGTAGATAAACGCAACGCCAGGGAGACCCCAACTACCAGCGGGGTCTCCCGATGCCTCTAGTTTTTGACGTTTTCGATCTTCTGATCGGCTTTCTTCAGAATCTCATACTGTGCTGCGGCCATCTGTGAGACTAGCTGCTTCTTTTCAGCCTTGTCTTGCGGTTTGTTGGTGTAGGCGCGGTCGCTAACATCAGCAACATAACGGCCATTAGTCACGTAACAAGCATATTGAGTACCATTCACCTCTTCGTTCTCGGTACAGCTAGTACCTGGAACGCCCTGCGGTTCATCGTACTGTTTTGCCCCGGCTTGCAGATCGTTGGACATGAAGGAGTTGAGGATCGCTTGGGCACCAAAATCATTATCGGCACGGAACACAAGCGAGACCGCCTTACCATTCTTCACTGATCCAGCTTGCGTAATAGTGTCGTAGATGTTTTTGGTATTGGAGTACAACGATGCCGTACCACGCGGACCATACGTACCTGGGACCTGCGCAGAATCCGTCTCACGTTTTTGCAAAGCATAGATGGCAATGTTGTTGGGATCGTGGGGTGGATACTTTGTAGCTTTACCGTATCCTGCTGGAGTTTTTATGCCCGGGAACTGCTCCAGCAATGGAATCTGCTTGTCGTAGGATTTTTTGACATAGTCTCGACTCCATTGTTCCTGACCAACAGGCGTCGATGTCCATGTATAGACTACATACTCATTGTAGGGAGTAAACGCGCTGTAGTCTGTCTCTCCTGTACTCTCCGATGTATAGTGCGCTGCGTAAGTGTTGGGCATGTTGGGGATAGAGTCTGGTACATAAGACACAGCCAACTCACCTTCAGCGACAGGCGCGGTAATTTCCTCGGCCAGCTTCTGCGCCACCTCTTGCGCGGTTGCAGGGCTGTCATAGCGCAGCACTACCTGAAATGTGGTCGTCGCTGGATCCACAGCCCGAGCTTTGGGGGCTTCCGCGGAATTATAGTAGCCGGATTGCAATCTGTTGTCATACGCTTTCAACATATTGACAGCCCGATTGGATGCAATCATCCCCAAGCTACCCGCACCGAAAACTGCGCGGCCACCCTTACCTTTACTCAACACAGGATCAACTTCATACGGCATGGGCACATACTCTGCCAGCAAAAACGACTCAGTAATGTGACCAGTTTCTGGGGTGGGATCCGGTACCGGTTTGAGTGGCTCCGTCTTGAATCCGCCGGTGTCAAAAGCTTTGGCGGCGTCCGACTCCTTTCCTGCGCCGACAGCGTCGGTAGCGGTGGATGTCTGCCCGGTCGAGCCGTCCTGAGACTTGCTTAACGGGTTAGGCAAGTTTCCGCAAGCAGATAGCAGCGCAACGCTGAGCAAAGTTACGACGCTGGCCTTCAGCTTCTTCATGGCGCCTCCTTTTTGAGATCAAAATACAGATAACATCTTAGGCCGTCAGCCCTCAACATTTGCTTGGATGCGTATAACGTGCGAAAGGTTACAGTCACCTTAATTTTTCGATAGGGTAAATAAGCGAGTCATGCTATCACCGAAAGTGACACATTGTGAAAACAGAGATACGTACAGGTCAAGAGGCTGATCACAGCGACATTGAAGACCGCGCAACCAAGCTCCTGACAACCATTACCGATAAAATCCTGCGTCAATACAAGCTTGATGACATTAGCGATCTTGCCGTCGCCCGCGCATCAAGCACGCAGCAAACACGATCGGTCGTTGTTGTTGGAGAGGTCAAACGGGGCAAAAGTTCTCTGGTAAACGCGATCGTCGGCAAGCGAAATGCCTCACCTGTGGGCGTGAATGTCACAACATCAACGGCGATTGCTCTGACCTCCGAGACGGATGAGTTACGGGAGGGCCAAGCCTGCCTGTTCTACCCCGACGGTGAAAAAATCGTGCGCCTCAATGAGGTAGGTGAATGGATCAATGCTGGTGCCGTGCGTGCCGCGCAGGAGGACGCGGATTCCCTGCCCACCCGCGCCACCATTCCGATCCGCAGGATGCCGCTGGAGGGTGTCACCATTGTGGATACCCCGGGTGTGGGCGGGCTGGACCCGAAGCTGTCGGCGCTGGCGAAAGTGTCGGTGGACCAGGCGTGTGTGCTGGTGATCGTGTGCGATGCGTCGACCACCATCACGAAGCCCGAGATGGATTTTATCCGTGATACCGGTTCCGAAATCGAAGCCATCATCGTGGCCGTCACCAAGACCGACAAGCACCTTGTGCGCTGGCAGGAAATCGTGGAGCAGAACAAGAAACTCCTGCGTGAGCACATCGGCCGCGACATTCCCGTGGTGGGTGTGTCCAGCCTGCTCGCAGTGATTGGTTCGGAAATGTCCATGGCGGCAGGTGGCGGCAAAGTGCTGGAACTATCCGGAATCAACGACCTCAATGCGCTGATCGCCGGCAAATTCCGCATCGCCGAGCATCTTCCGCTGGCCAATGGCCTGCGCATCGCGACCAAAGGACTCCGCGACCTCAGCGAGGACCTGCAACAACGGCTGGAGATTCTGCGGGAAGGCGATGCCGCCGTCCCCGACCTATCCAACCGGCTCGAAGAACTCAAACAGCTCAAAAAAGAAGGCGAAAGCTGGGACTACTACCTCGGCCGCGACCTCACCCTCATCCGGCAGGAGTCCATGGACCAGCTGGAACAAAAACTCGATGCCATCCGCGAATCCTGGACCGAGCGCATCAACAAAAACGGCATGGCTGTGCTGCGCAAAAATCCGCAGTACTTCACCGCAGAAATGGAACGCGAATTCCAGACCGCCATCGGCGAAACACTCACCTACTTTTCCACCGAGCTGGAAAACAGGATCGTCAAACCCAGGTTCGTTGACTCCGACGTCATCTGGGAACAAATCAGAAACGAAGTCAGCTCCGCCTTCACCGGAAAAGAACTACAAACCCACACTGTGCAGGCAAAACGCCAAGGGCTTCTCGACCCCATGATGCTCATGATGGGCATGTCCGGCGGCTCCATGCTCGGCGGGGTGATCGGCACCATGGTGAGCTTTACCGGCCTTGGCGCCATCGTTGGCGTCAGCTGGGTGGCCTTCAACGTGGGCTTCCGCGCCATGCGCTCCGGCAAAACCAACCTGCTCAACTGGATGCGCGAAACCACCGCCACCTCCAAAATGTTCACCTCCAAGATCCTCGAAGCAGCCATCGCCAACGCCCGGCCCGCCATCCAACTCCGCTACCGCGAATACCTCAAAGACATGCTGGACACCACCCAAAAACAAATCCAGGAAGCCGAGCGTGCGGCCAAAGCCGATCAGGCCAGCCGCGAAAAGCGCAAAAAGACGCTGGAAAAGAACATCACCATCATCAACAAAAACATCACCGCGGCAGAAAAAATGATCACCGAACTCACCTCGCAGGTAGCCCGCCGCGGACAGCAAGGATAAGCCGAGATGGACCTCACATCAATCGCACTCAACCAAGCCCTCGACTACCTCGGCACCTTCAGCCCCGCGCTGTACGACGAGGCACAACGCATCCGCCACACTCTCGACGCCCCGCCACGCATTGTGGTGGTCGGGCGCCTCAAATCAGGCAAATCCACGCTAGTCAACGCCCTGATCGGCGCTCCCGTGGCCGAAACCGCCGCGCTCGAAGCCACCAATGTGGTCACCGTCTTCCAATACGGCGCACCCGACCGCGCCGAAGCCGTTCTTCTGAACGGCGAACGCCTGCCCATCACCATCCAGCGCGGCGAAGTGGCAGCACTCCCCGCACCTGTCGAAGAAATCAGCTTCATCCACCGCTGGATGCCCACCGCCTCCATTAAAGACTTCTCGCTGATTGACACCCCCGGTCTTGCCACGTTGACCGTGGAAAACGAACAACGCACCCGGCGCATCCTCATCGACGGCTACGAACAAACCAAAGCCATGTCCGTGGATGCCGACGCCGCCGTCTTCCTGTTCGATGCCACCCCGCGCATGGACGAAGTGAAGTTCATCAAGGATTTGGGCTTCACCTCCCTGAACACCCTCGGTGTGCTCTCCCGTGCCGACTCCTTCGGTGAAGGCGCACTCGGAGAACGCGACCCCCTCGAACACGCACGCCAACACGCTGACACCCTGGCCGCGCAACTTTCAGGCTCCGTGCTCACTGTTATCCCTGTTGCCGGATTGCTCGCCGAAACTTCCCACACCGGCGTAATCACGGAAAACGACGCCCGCGTCATGGCCAGCCTTGCTGAGGCCACCGAATTTGACCTCATCGACATCATTGCTTCTGGAGGTGACGCTGTTGAGGGTGGCACCGGCGGTGATGGTGCCGGTGTGGGTGGCGCCGGTGGGAGTGGTGCCGGTGGGACGCAGCAGCAGGAGATTTGCAGGCGCGTTGTAGGACTCATTGGCGAATATGGGCTCTTCCGCGCCCGCAACGTCGCCCGCCGAGGTGCCAGTGAACTCAACGAATGGGCCACCACCAAATCTGGTGTGCCCGAGCTGCGGCAACTGCTGGTCACACGCTTTGGCAAGTTCGCCACCACACACCGCGCAGGGCGCATAGTCAAAGAAATAGAAAGCCTGGCCTTTAGTAGGCAGCACCCCAAAGAACAGATACTCAACCTGGTCTCCACCATGCGCACCGACCCGCGACTGATCACCGTGTTCCTGCTCCTGGATTTGAAGGCAGTCCAAGACACGAACCCCAGCACCCAACTCATCCAAGAACTAACCCGACTGATCGCCGGAGACACCTTCCAAGAAAAACTTGGGCTCCCTGTTACGGCATCAATGTGGGACGTAGTGAACACCGCCCAGCAGAAACTCCAATGGGCACACATGGAATCCCTCTCCGCCCTCACCCCCGCCGAAGACGCAGCACTCGTGACCATCCAACGCGCCTACAACGACCTCATTCGCATGGCGCAGGGGCAGTGAGGGGTACGTTAGATGGTAAGTCGAGCTGCTATCTAACTAGTTAGTCGTCGTCATCCTCCATGAACGGCTCGGCGATAGCCAGCAAGCCTGCCACTGAAGGGCAGACGTACCACGAACCGGTTTCGGCATCGGTGAAGTAGGTCAGGGCATCGCGTGGGCCACCATCGGCACCGGCCATCTGGCGAAGCATTTCTTCCAAACGCCACTGCTCGAACGAGAACCCGACGAACGTGGTGCCGTGATTCTCCAACTCTCCATAGGAGGTGTTGCGGCGGAACACGTCTTGTTCCTCTCCGTCTTTTTCGACCACGGTGCGAGAAACGTGTGACGAGTCGGGCTTAACATCGTCAGGCAATTCGACGCTGTCTTGCTTGGTGCGACCAATCACGTCCTGTTGCCTATCCACAGACAAGTTGGACCATTCACGGATGCGGTGGCTCCACTTTTGGAACAGCAACACAGACGAGCCGGCACCAGGTTGACCAGCAGGAACACCGACCAGTCCAGGTGTTTCCAGCGCACCTGGGTTCTCTGTGCCGTCTTCAAAGCCAGTGAGATCGCGGTTGACCTCATAAGCCCAACCGACTGTTTCATCAGCGAGCTTGAAGTACCCCTTGAGCTGCTTCAGAACGTAGGAAGACACCTCAAACGCCTGAGAGCGAGAGAACGACGCTACCCACACCCATGCATCATGCTGGGTAGCGGGCATTTCATACCCGTCTTTGCCTTTGAGAGGTTCGTTGAACCCATGGACGTCGTTAGGCACGTGCTGTGCGTCAGAGACTTTGGCCCACAGTTCGGGGCGCACGCCAACCACGGCGTTGGCCCCGACGGTAGTGGGCAGATTGATTGCCGCAGCTAGGCGGCCGATTGCTTCTTTCGGATCCTTGCCTTCAATGAGGTCAAGTTCCAGGTACACGTGATCAGTGGTACCCAGGGCTGTGATTCCACTTTGATGAGTCATGGTTCCATTATGCGTGATGGTGCGGGTGGAAGAGACAGACGATACCTATTGCTCATCGATTCTATCGGATACCACCATCCCACACTCTTTGGGATCAAAGCCTTCAGGAAAAGTAGTTCCCTCATCATATAAGGCACCTTTTAAATATGCACCTTTCAAAAAGGCGCCTTTTAAATATGCGCCTTTTAAATTAGCTCCCCTTAAATCAACTGACTCCAAATGCGCATTCCACAATTTAGCAGACCCCAGATTTGCTACTGCCAAATTTGCAGATCTTAAATTTGCGCCAATTAAGTTAGCATATTCCAGGTTTGCATTATGCAGATCGGCAGATTCTAGACATATTTCCGATAAGTTAGCATCCCTAAAATCAACATGGGATAGGTCTGCAGCGTTTAATCTAGCATTTCCAAGATCAACCTCCTGCAACTTAGCACAATTTATCACAATTTTGCCGGCGACAATATTCCGCAAATCCAAACGAGACTGTCCCTTTTCTGCCATTCCAGATTGACCAACCACCAATCCTGAAAAATCCAAGCGAACGAGCGAGTAAGAACTTTCTTCCCTTAACCTTTGCTTCAAACCTCTAGCACGAGATTTTAATACATGCATATTTTCAGTATCGAACTTATAGGCAATGTCGAAAAGTTCCTGTCGATGCCGCAAACCCTCCTGCTCTAACGCATTTCTCCTGACTTCAACCTCCTTATCGCGCCCTTTAATTCCCGCAATTTCCAACTCAATAAGCGTATGCCAATCGTCTATTTGGAATAAAATTTCCTGCACACCAGCAGCTTGCTTCAGTTCATTTTCACTAGATAAATGCTCAATAGCTGTCGCCAACTTTTCAGCAAGATCAACACGTTGAGCAATCGACCTTTGCGCCCTATCTCGCTCCCCCTCAGCTCTAAGCTGTTCTATAGCACGAACCTGGGTCATCCAAAGTGTCAACACAACACCAGAAGCAGTTATCAATGAGGTTGTCAACTGACCGTAATCACGATTCGACCACAACCTAAAGGACCAAGCTGCAAAACCAACAAGCACGAGTCCAGCAATAAGAATAAACCAGCCCGAAAGTGTCTGCTTTTCTCTATTTCTTCCTACCAAAACCAGCTCCCAATCATAGTAATATCATGACTGATAATAACACAGCAGCTGGGAACCAGAATTTTACTCAACATTTTTACAACTAGCTCATTGATGTGATTATCTATGTCTATTCAAAAAATTCCTCACTCCCTCTTAGTAACCGGCACAGCAAACGACCTTCGATCCCCCACCCATTCACTCTCTGGCACGACCTTTTCCACCGCAGCAAGATCATCAGCACTAAAGCAATAGCGCATTGCTTCCGCATTCTCACTCACTCGTTCTGGTTTGCGTGTACCGGGAATGGGAACAACGTCGTCACCTTGGACAAGCAGCCAGGCCAAAGCAACCTGCGAAACAGTCATACCCCGCGATTCTGCAAAAGTAGTCAATGCATCTACTTGTTGCATATTGGCGGACAGATTCGCGTCAATAAAACGCGGATCATTTGCGCGAAACGGGCTTTCAGAAACAGCGCTAGCATCCAGCAGTCCACCGAGTAGCCCACGCCCGAGCGGGCTGTAGGGAACAACACCCACCCCGAGCTCGCGGGCGACGGGGATAATGCTGCGTTCGGGTTCGCGCCACATTAGTGACCATTCCAGTTGTACTGCTGCGATGGGGTGAACACCCACAGCGCGTCGTAGTTCGTCGGGCGTGACTTCGGAAACCCCGAGATGGCGCACTTTTCCTTGCTTGACCAGTTCGCTCATGGCACCGATGGAGTCTTCGATAGGCACCTGAGGGTCCACGCGGTGCAGGTAGTAGAGGTCGATGGTGTCGGTTCCCAGTCGGCGCAGGGAATCCTCGCAGTAGGTGGCAATGCGGTCGGGGTGGGCATCCAGCCCAACACCGTCGTCGCGGCGCATGATCCCGAACTTTGTCGCGATCTGAATCTGCTCACGCGGCACGCCACTGCTCGCCACGGCCCGCCCAACCAATTCTTCGTTGTGTCCTTGCCCGTAGCTCATAGCGGTGTCGAACATGGTGATTCCAGAGTCGAGAGCTGCATGAATAGCAGCAATCGATTCGGCGTCGTCAACGCGCCCGTACCCCTGGGAAAGGCCCATGCATCCGAAGCCAAGGGCTGAGGTCTTCAAACCGCCGAGATGCCGGACGGCCGTATCTGCAAAGTTGTGTTCTGATGTCATACCACTAGCCTGGCATTCATGGAACTATATGTCTAAGACAAAGTTTTCATCGTTTCCATCACGATTTATTATGACACCATGGAGCTGCGTTACTTGGAGTCTTTTGAGGCGGTTGTGCGTTGCGGTGGTTTCACTAAGGCCGCCGAAGACCTACACCTTGCTCAACCTGCGATTTCGTCTCACATCAAGAAGCTAGAACAGGAGCTGGGAGTAACCCTGTTGCACCGTTCAAGAACCGTCACGCTCAGCGCCGCCGGTGAACGGTTTCTTCCCTATGTTCGTCAGGCTCTCGCCGATCTGGACGAAGGAAGACGCCTGATGCGATCGTTCCGGTCGGTCTCGGCGGGTCATGTTCGGGTTGCAGTGACCCCACTAACAGGAAAATTTGACCTGGTGAGCGCGCTCAGTCGCTTCCGAACGCGCTATCCGGGTGTCACGGTATCGCTGCGCACTGGCCTCATCGCAGAGCTCATACACGCCCTTGAGGAAGGCCAGGTTGATGTGGTCATCGGCCCCGCCGATGCCGATGCCGCCCACTCCAAACATCTACAGCATCAAGAAATTGCACCTGAACACCTGGTTCTTATCACTCCCCTGGCGGGTCCTCGCCGCGTCACCTCATTAAAGGATGTGGCAACCGAACCCTTCATATGCCTGCAACCAGACAGCGGCCTGCGTCAACTCTTAGACCAGGCTTTCGCAACCTTCAACGCACAACCGCGCGTGGAGTTTGAAACGCACAGTCCTGCGAGTATTCGCGAGTTGGTTGCGGCTGGGATGGGGTGCGCACTGATTGCCCACTCTGTGGCAGAAGCACCGGGCCCGGCAGTCCAGGTTCACACTCTGTCGGGCCTTCCCCCACACCCGCCAATCAGCGCTCTGTGGAAGCCGGACGCCGATCCGCCCATTGTTCGGTGTGTGGAAGAACTCGCTTGCTAAAAGTTTGCTTATGCCCAGGTCGGAAAAAGGGCCGTTTGCGTGCTTGAAGGTAAGCACATTTCACGCGCCCCTAACCTTCCACCTCCTTCTCCATCCCCCGAATAATGAACTCGACTTTCCGGTCAAGCGTCCCACGGTCGGTCCAGCTGGGATCGGGGACGAAGATGCTGGTATGGGTGGTACGATCACGCACAACCTCAATGCCGGTACGTCCGTCATCACCAACCTGCCGGAGCGCCGCAACACCGATGTGGCAGGCAATGGTGGTGTCGCCAATGAAGTCGAAGGCGAAGGCGGCTTGTTCCTGGCCAAGTCCTGCCTTTACCAGCTGGTTCACAATATTTCGAAGGTAGTCCTCAATGTGTGTGAATGCGCTGGGAAACTGGAAGATGGTGATGTCCAACCCGGGGTATTTTTCACAGCATGCCCATACTTCTTCGGCGGCATGGCGGAGGATGTCTTGCCAGCTCAGTCCGTCGGGCGTTGGCGTCATGGAATGCCCGGCATGGGCAAGGCAGGCGTGGACGAGGGCGTCCCGGCTTTCAAAAAGCCGGTAGACGGCCGAGGTGGCCACACCGAGTTGGGTGGCCACACCAGCGATGGTGAAGCGGTCAATGCCGAGGCGGAGCGCAGCCACAACAGCGTCTTCACTGGTGAATTTGGGTTTGGGGCCGGTTTTGCGGCCGAGTCGTGGTGTGACCATGGTTTCTACGTTAGTTGCCAGCCCTGCGCAGCCGCGCGGGTGTCCCAGAATGCCCGGTAGGTTCCGCCTCGTTCGAAGAGTTCGGAGTGGGTTCCGATGTCCTCGATGGTGCCGTCGGCCCGGAATTGGACGATGGTGTCGGCTTTCCTGATGGTGTCCAGTTTGTGCGCTATCACCAGCACTGTTGCGTTTTCACGCAACTTATCGACAGCCGCGACAATATTTGTTTCATTTTCCGGGTCCAGCGCCGATGTGGCCTCATCAAGCAGCACAATGGGTGCTTTTTTCAGCAACGCACGCGCGATGGAGACGCGTTGGCGTTCACCCCCAGATAGCGCCCGTCCGCCTTCGCCCACGGAGGTCTCCCATCCACGCGGCAGACGCTGCACGATTTCAGTCACGCCTGCCAAACGGGCTGCTTCGTGGACTTCCTCCTCGGAAGCGTCCGGGTTACCGATGCGGATGTTGGCTTCAAGAGTGTCGTCGAAGAGATAAACGTCTTGGAACACCATGGAGAGGCTTTTCATCAACGTGACTGTTGTTTGTTCCCGCACATCAAGCCCACCAACTTTCACCGCACCACTATCAACGTCGTAGAAGCGGCTGACCAGCCTGGCCACAGTGGTTTTACCGCAGCCAGACGGCCCGACCAACGCCACCATGCTGCGGTTGGGCACGTGGAAAGTCACACCGTTCAGCACAGTTTTGTCCGACCCGTAACCGAAAGTCACGTCCTCAAAATCAATGGTCCCGGGCGTGGGTTGTGCCGTGGATTCCGTAGGTTCGGGCAGGGGCTGAGCGGTCAGGACGTCGTCAATGGAGTCGAGGGCGGAGCGTCGTTCTTCAAGGCTAGCAGCGGTTTCGGTGATGCCCACGAGCGTATGGGTAAAACGAAGACACAAACCAATGAAAGCGATGGTGGCGACTGGTTCGAGGGTTCCTCCAACTGCGAGGTTTGCGGCAAGGCTGATCAGTGTAACGATCACCACTTGCGTGAAGGCACCACCGAGCAGGTTACCAGCAATTTCGTACCAGAGCTTCCTGCGTTTTGCTTTAAGCCATGTGGCATTGGCGCTGTCGAGTTTGCTGTAGTGGGTGCTGCGCCCACAGGAGCGCAGCGCGGCTTGGCAATGTGTGAATTCGACAAGGCGGTTGCTGAGTTCCACTTCAGTGGGTTCACCAATGCTCTTCCCTTTATTGATCAGCCCGGTGGTACACAGCACAAGCAGCAGGAATACGGGTATAGAGATGGTGCAGGCAAGACCAAGATGCCAGTCCCACGTCCAAGCGAATACTAGCAGCACAATACTGGCGGTGACGCGCTGAATAATGGGAGAGAGCATGTGGGCGATGATTTCGCCGGTCATGACGAGTTCGTTGGCTACCAGTCGGGACAGCAATCCAGCAAGGGGACGGTTAAACCAGCCAAGTGGAAGCGATGACACCTGGTCACCAACTTTTTTGTGCACATTAACCAGGAAGTCCAGGGCCGTTTGGTAGCCCCGCAGGCTTTGCACATATCCCACAATGGCACTGACTACGGCGAGGATGCTGAGCACAATCACCCAACCCCACACCCCAAGCCCCCATACCGGTTCGTTGTTGGCCAGAGCAGTGACGCAAGGCAGCAACAGGCATAGGGCAACACCTTCGATGAGTCCAGCAGCAATGCTGAACCAGATGGTGGTGTTGATCAGACGCTGTTCTTTAAGCATCCTTTTGATGCGGGGAATGATGTCTACGAGTGTGAGTTTCATTGGTTATGCCTCCTGGGCGGGTGCGTGCTGCCAAAGCGCACGGTAAAGCGGCTGTTCGAGCAGTTCATGGTGAGTTCCGCTGGCCACCACACGCCCGCGATCAACCACGATGATGCGGTCCGCGCCGACAATGGATTCAGGGCGGTGTGCGATCACAAGCACGGTGCGGCCTTGGACCAACGTGCTGAGTGCCCGTTGGATTTCTGCCTCGGATTCGGGGTCGGTGAAAGCGGTAGCCTCATCAAGGATGAGTACCGGGGCGTCAATCAGTAGGGCACGGGCGATGGCGATGCGTTGCTCCTGACCACCGGAAAGTCCCTGATCGGAGCCGTAGATGGTGTCAAACCCGTCGGGGAGCGCTTCAATCACGTCCAGGATATGGGCGCTGCGCGCGGCCTCGCGGACTTCTTCATAGCTGGCACCGGGCTTACCCAAAGCGATGTTATCGCGCAGTGAAATGCGTAGTAGCTGCGGGTCCTGCAGCACAAACGCAACATGCTTATACAGTTCATTCGAAGGGATGTCTTTTAAGTCAACACCACCCAGAGTGATGCGACCCGAGTCGGGATCGTTGAACCGGGCCAGCAGGGTTGCCAGCGTGGACTTGCCCGAACCAGAAGGGCCAACCAGAGCGGTGACGGTGCCTTCCTTCAGTTCGAAACTGGCGTGATCCACGGCCAGCACATCCCCATAGGAGAAAGACACCTCCTCATAGGCCACATCCGAGCCTGCAATCACAGGCCCACTAGCATTCTCGTCAGCAGCATCATCGACCTGCGCATCTCCCCCAGCTCGCGTCTCCAGAATCGGAATGTCCAGCGCTTGCGTCACGCGGAGCGCGGCAGCACCTGCGGTTTGGTAGGTCCACGCAGTGTTACCCAATACTTCAATGGAGTAGGGCAGCATCAGGGCAATCAGTGAGGTGGTCAGCACGTCGGCAGGTTCCACCCACCCAGCATGCGCCATGGCCGCTCCCCCACCCAGGTTGATGGCCAGCAGCAGCGGAATGGTCACGGTAGCGTTAGCAAAAGCATTACTGCGCAGTAGCGGGATGGTCCAGTCGAGGTAGAAGGCAGAGAATTCATCAGCTGCGTCTTGGTAGCGTTTGTGTGCCCGCCCGACGGTACCGAAGGCTTTGACCACGGTAATGCCGGTGACAAATTCCACCATGGTGGCGGATACCTGGGCGAGTTTGTTGTCTACTTGCACGGTTTTATCGCCCATGCCGCGCATCATTATGGCCATGATGAGCCCGTAGATGGGCAATGTTGCTATAGTCAGCAACCCGAGCCGCCAGTCGATCACAAAAGCATAGACGGCCAGGGCAACCGGAGTGACCATTGCCTGCGTCACATCCACAGGCTGGTGGGCCACCAGAGCATGCACCATGGAGATGTCGTCTTGCAGCGCTTTACGCACCTTTCCCGCATTGGTAGAGGTGAACCAGCCAAGCGGCGCACTGGCTACGCGTGCGATAGTGCGTTCACGCACGAGTGCCGCGAATTTCGCATCAGCAAAATGTGTCACCCCAAGGCAATACCGATGCACGCGAGCCGCGCACCAAATGTGCCGATCAGAATGTTCACAATGGTGGTGACGCGCGCCGTGTCCACCTCCGTGCCGGTGGAGTACGCCTCATAAAACACCGCACCGAGTTTGACCAGTGCAATGTAGGGGGCGATGGCGAGCACACCGCCCAGAGCCGCGAGTGTTCGCCCCACGAGGAGACGCACTGAGATGGGTTTGAGTAGTTCTTTCAGCGCAACCCTTCCGGCTTCACGCTCAGTCATGGGTTTACTGGTGTTGCTCGTCATGGCTGTTACTCCTTTCCTGCAAGGGGGTTCAGATGGACGATGCGGTCCGCACAGTGGTTAAGGAACTCACGGTCGTGACTGATCACGATCACCACAACACCACGTGCGGTCAGCTTTTTTAGTTGTTCGGAAATGTCCACGAGGTGCCGATAGTCCACACCGGACGTGGGTTCGTCGAGAATGAGCACGTGGGTATTCATACTGAGAGCCGTGGCGATGACCAGCCGCTGCTTCTGCCCACCGGACAGCGACATCGGGTGCCTCTCCGCTAGTTGCCCCAGCCCCAGCTGTTCCAGGTGCTGGGCGTCGGCTTCCTGCGCCACGGTTTCCGCAAATAGTTGGCGGTGCACATCCTGCATCACCAGGAAGGCTGTGCCCTTCTTCATCGGCTCGCTTATCGACGCCCCATCTTCCGCAGCATGCACCAAACGTATGCCGTTTTTCAGTGTTCCTCTATCCATTTTTTGCAGGCCGCAGAGCACCCGAGCCAGCGTGGTTTTGCCCGCACCGTTGGGGCCAACGAGGCCAGTGACCTGGCCCGCGGGAAACACAACACCGGATATATCAAGGACACGTTTGCCCTGGAATGACACCACCGCCGAATCAATGTGCAGCCCTGGAACATCGCCGGTTTCTTGTTCGGGGACGGTGAGTTCCGGCGCACTCAAGCAGCGAAGCCCCAGGTCGCGGCGGCGAGCGTCATTAAGTTGGAAGAATTCTTCACCAGTGAATTCCTGGGCTATCCTGCCGTCCTCCACGAGGATCACGCGGTCCACAATGTCGGCGAGGAAATACACGCGATGCTCGGCTATCACCAGGGTTTTTCCTTGTTCCTTGAGCCTGCGCAGCAGGGCGGCGAAGTCCTCGATGGACTCGGGGTCAAGGTTAGAGGTGGGTTCGTCGAACAACAGGATGGGGGTGTCCTGTGCGTAGGCTTGCGCGCAGGCGACTTTCTGCAGCTGCCCACCAGACAGGCCCCACAGGTTCCGGCTCGCCAGATCACTGATGCCCACGTACTCCAGCGCCTCTGCGCTGCGAGCGCGGATCGTGTCTGGCGGTAGCTGGTAGTTTTCCCCGGCGAAGGCGAGCTCGCTATCCACATCGGTGGTAAAGAACTGTGTGCGGGGGTTTTGGAACACAGTGGCGGTGAGGGTGCCCATCTGGTGCACCTCAGTCTCCGCGACGTTGTGCCCGTCCACGGTAACGGTACCGGTGCCCTCCACCGTGTGGAAGTGCGGGATCAGGCCGTTGATCAGCCGCAATACGCTGGATTTTCCGCTGCCGCTGGCGCCGCAGATGAGGGTGACGGTACCGGGTTCAATGTCCAGGCTGATCCCGTGCAGCACCGATTCCTCCGAACCGGTGTATTGCACAGAAACATCGCCAATGTGGATGCTCACAATGCACCTCCCCAGAACGCGTACACGGTGATGGCCGCGACAACGGCGATAGTCAGGGCGTCGACAAGCGAGAACCGCAGGCGAACAACAGAGGTGGGAGTGCCCGGCGCGCCGAGTCCGCGGATAAGCGCGGCGGCGGCGAGGTCGTCGGCAATGCGGGCGGAGGCGGACAGCACGGGGACGATGAGTTTTTCGGCGGTGCGGACGGGATGCAACCACAGTGCCGAGCCGCTGAATCCGCGCAGGGCCAGGGCCTCAAGGACACCACGGAATTCCTGGAAGGCGACGGGGATGAAGCGGAACACCACGGCGAGGGGAATGATGAAGGCGCGTGGGGCGTGGAGCTGCCGGAACGCCGTGATGAGTTCGCTGACGGTGGTGCTGGTGATCATCCAGTAGGCCAGTGCGATGCAGGTGCCGATGCGCGCCAGCCAATACCCCACCAACGCGCTAGTGGCGATGATCCAGCCGGTGACCGAATTATGCGGCAGCAGGGGTGCAGCGTATAGCACTGCGGCGATGGCAATTCCGGTGGCGTAGGTGGCGACGGCTCGGAGGGAAGCGTCGATAAGCAGCAACAGGGCGGCTAAGGCCACGATGATCCACAGAACCTTGCTGGGAAAGGCACCCATCGCCAGCATGTTGCACACGGTAATGGTGAGCAGTTTGGTGCGGGGGTCTAGGCCGCTTCTGCCTGTGAGGCTGCGCGCGGGAACGCGAGATGGGACGTGGTTCATTAAACGACGCCTGCTCGCTGGAAGTGCTTTTTCAGCATGGTCATGCCGATATTGGCGGCAACAAAGGAGATGATGAAGGTAAGAACCATCCAACATATCAACACGGTGGGGGTGAGTAGTTGCTGCATGGCCTCGGCGTACTCGGCACTCATGGAGTCCTGGACGTGGGCGAAGTAGGCATCTGAGTTGTAGAAGATGGGTGCGATGGGCGCGATGCTCCACAGGTTTAGTACGGCGTAGGCGAGGCAGTTGGTGATGCGCCCTCGGTAGTGTCCACTGTTGGCGATGAGGTCTGCGAGGAAACCCATTGCCAGGCCAAGGATGCTGACATACCAGGTGTGTCCGGTGGCCATCATGAGGAAACCGACAATGGTACCTGTGATGGTGAGTGCGCCAAAGTAGGGGGTTTTGGCGATGTAGAGCATCACAACGACACCGTTGCAGACCACTCCGATCAAGGCGCCGACAATGATCATGAGGGGAGAGATAATTCCCAGCATCCCACTGCCGAAGGTGATGACAAAGTACAGGGCGGTGAAAACACCCGCGTATACAAGGTACCGCGGATTAGTGATGCTCTGAGCTGAGGTTTTGCGCATTTTTGGTTGCATTGTGGATTGCATTGTTGGTTGTGTCATTGCGATTCCTTAGTGATGTTTGCAGTGATGCTTGCCCAACCCCCATCACATTAAATAAGGGTTGCCTTAGTTAATTATGAATTTCATTCATTATTTAACGCCACCCCCTGCCAAGCAAGCACTTTTTCCAAATAGGCACCCCCAAACAGGTAGAATCACCGGCGTGAGCCCCACGCAGAAACCAACATTTAGCCACGCCAACCCCACCACACCGCCCAAGGCCGAACGCGAGGCAGGGCGTGATACTGGGCGTGACGCTGGGCGTCGGGCGGAACGCGAGGAACAGCGCCGCGCCGAACTCGCCGCCGCCCCCTATGTCGCTGCAACGGTACTGTCCACCGGCATTCACCCCGCCACGTCCCGCATGGTGGGCCTGCACATGGCTACCTACTCCCCCGACGGCGAGGTTGTGGACACCTACTTCTGCGTGTTCAACCCCGGCGATAACCCCGGTCCCCGGCACCTACACTCCCTCACTTCGGAGGACATTGAGCAGGGCGTGGGCTTTGAAACACAACTGCGCCAGATCTGCGCGTTTATAGACGGCCGCACCCTCATCGTGCACAATTCCACCCGCGACTGGGGTTTCATCGTCGCGGAATCCAGGCGCGCCGTGCGCGTCCTCAACGCTAAAGGCCCACGCAGCCGGGGACAACGACGCGGACAGCGGGGACGACGACGCCGGATAGGGCACATCCCCCGACCTGAGATGGTGGTGGACACCTTGGAGAGCGCGCGGCGTCGTCACGCAAACCTGCCGGACACGCGCCTACGAGCGGTGGCACGGGCACTCGGCATGCGCGCCCCCTCCCCCAAGGCATCCGTGGCGCGCGCGGCCATCCCGGCCGAGCAGCTGGCGCGGGAAAACACGCTGCTGCTCGGACGCATGTTTTTCAACCGCCTGAGAGACAGTGACGTGGTTCAGGCAAGCCCGAATGACCTGCGTGGGGATCGTTTTGGCCTGCAGCGCAGCCGCCTGCGTCTCGACGCCGCGACCGCCACCCGCCGCTACACCAATCCCGGCATGCACCAACCTGGAAAGGAACTGGTGCAGGGGATGGAGGTGGTGATCACCCCCGACATCACCGTTGACCCCGACGAGATAATCGCGGCGGCGATGGATGCAGGACTCGCCTACTCTGAACAGCTCACCCGGGAAACCAGCCTGGTGGTGTGCAACCAGGAGGGGGAACTACGCGGAAAGGCCATGCACGCGCGCCGCAAAGGCATTCCTTTGGTGTCCGATACTGAATTTATGCAGCTCACCCAAAATGTTCGTGCAGGTACCGCCGAATAAGCGCTGGATTCACTAGTATTTAGGGAATGAGCTTGAACCTTCCTGCGCCTCTGCAGCGGCTGCGCACTACCGTAGCCACCACAGCGGCGACACTGGCCACCAAGGCGTCGCAAATGACTGGTCGGGGGGCCGGTGGCATGATCGGCGGCCTCATCGCGGGGGCCATTGATCCGAACATCATGGCCAACCTCGGTGGCGGACGCCCCGTGGCCCTGATCACCGGCACCAACGGAAAATCCACCACCACACGCATGCTGGCTGCAGCGCTGCGCACACAGTACGCCGTGGCCACCAACGAAGGTGGCGACAACATGGACGCCGGCATCATTTCCGCACTCATGGCGGGTCGCGGGGCGTCGCACGTGGTGCTGGAATGCGACGAACTGCACGTCCCCGCGGTTGCCGACCGCCTGAACCCTTCCTGCCTGGTGCTGTTGAACCTCACCCGCGACCAGCTTGACCGCGTGGGCGAAATCAACACCATCGAGCGGCGTCTGCGGGCCTGCGTGGAAGCACACCCAGAAATGACCGTGATCGCCAACTGCGACGACGTCCTGGTCACCTCCGTTGCCTACGACGCACCCAACGTCATCTGGGTCTCCGCAGGCGCAGGCTGGGTTGGCGACTCCGTCAGCTGCCCCCGCACCGGCGGGCACATCGTCCGCGACGGCGACGACTGGCACGCCCTCACCCCGCTTGCCGACGGCCGCACCTTCCGCCGCCCCACACCCACCTGGAGCATCAGCGAATCAGGCATTGCAGTACCTTCT
>ERZ773272.44-NODE-44-length-46989-cov-17.926386_pt1 | contig 46989 bp, 63 predicted proteins | sample MGYA00511891_ERZ773272 | MGnify/ENA primary metagenome ERZ773272 (study PRJEB29015, sample SAMEA2738150) | human oral metagenome | biome: human oral; feature: human-associated habitat; material: saliva | place: China | collected 2198 ...
TAATTTCTTTTTCTTTTTATTACTTTTTTTCACAACTGTTTTAACTGAATGTAGTATATTAATATCAACATAACCTTGTTGGGGTAGTAAGCTAATTTTAATTTCGCTAACTGCATTTTTTTGGATTTTTTCTTCGTCTTTTATTTGTTTATATTTATATAAAGTTATTCTATTTTTATTATTTTCACTTAGGAAATTATAGTTATTTTCAGTTGCTAATTGTTCTAATTGTTTTAGTGAGTATGTTTTTTTAGCCATGAGTTCTCCTTTATACTGATTATAGTTTAACGAGTTAAATAAACTTGCAAGATAAGTCTAGGTTAAACCAAAACCATAAAACCCTTTCAAATAATAAAGGGTATTAGGGCAACCTAACTAAAATAAATAATTCGTAGAATTATTTTAAAAAAAGAGTAGGTGGATGAAAACTTTTTGTGGACACTTTGGACATTTTGGACACTCTAAAATAATTTTGTCCAAACTCTCTAGCCCAGTCGTAGCAAAGGGTTTGGACATTTTGGACACTTTGGACACTTTTTCTGATAAAAGTCACTAGAAAAAAATTAATAAATTTAAAATGACTTTTTTAAATATGTTGTCCATTTTGTCCAATTTGTCCAAAAGTGCTTAAAAACGTTGATATAACAACTTTGGACATTTTTAAAAATTTTGTCCAAATGAAGGTAATTTTGTCCAATTTGTCCAATTTGTCCAAATTTATTCTATTTTATCTATTTTGTCCAGTTTTTTATGGATATGAATTTGATTTTTTTTAATTTTTGTCCAAGTTTTGTCCAAGTTTGTCCAAATAACCAAATATTAGCTATAAAGAAAACAATTTTCGTGGACACTTTGGACATTTTGGACATTTTAAAATAATTTTGTCCAAACTCGTTAGACCAGTCGTACCAGTATGTTTGGACACTTTGGACACTTTGGACACTTTTTTTGGTAAAAGTCACTAGAAAAAAATTAATAAATTTAGAATGACTTTTTTAAATATGTTGTCCATTTTGTCCAATTTGTCCAAAAGTGCTTAGAAACGTTGATATAACAATATTGGACATTTTTAAAAATTTTGTCCAAATGAACGTTATTTTGTCCAATTTGTCCAAATTTTTAGGAGTTGATTATTTGATCTAAAGTTTTGTCCAATTTTTCAAATCTAAAAAATTGTCCAAATTTAATCTCAAGAAAAAAACTCTAAAAAAACAAAAATAATTTCGAAGTTAAATTAAACTTTACTCGAAATCCCTAAAAATTAGGGTAGGTGAATATTAAATTACTTGATTTTCTTATTTAATTATGATATAATTATGACAGAATATAATTATAAGGAGAAGTGTATATGCAAATAAAAAATGCAACTATATTAGCAGCTGGTTCATTTGCAACGCTTTTAGCAGGTGGAGTTAGTGCACAAGCTGAAACTAAGGACGGATTAACTGGTCAAACAGTTGATAAAAACGGATTAAAAAGATTTGCTTTTAACGCTGTAGGTGTTGATAAACAACCTCGTACATTTTATGTTGATGAGAACGGAGTACCTGTAGCAAGTAATGCTTTAGGTAAAATTCCTAAAGAAATTCCAGGATATGAATTAATTAAAACAAATGAAAGTCCTGATGAAATTCATTATGTTTATCGTATTAAACCACAAGCCAAAACTACTGTATATGTAGAAAAAGATGGTAAGGTAATTATTCCTGAATCTTATGGTGAATTTGATAAACGTGATATTCCAGGTTATAAATTTATCGAAACTAAAACTGAAGGGGATAAAACAAGTCATATTTATGAGAAAAAAGAAGTTGTTATTAAATCTACAGTACACGTAGATGAAGAAGGTAATTCATTAATCCCTGAAGAATTTGGATTTACTGGAAAAGCTTCTATTCCAGGTTATGTACATTTAAAAACATCAGAAACTGAAACTGAACGTAAACATGTCTATAAAAAAATTCCTGTAGAAATTAGAACAACTGTTTATGTTGATAAAGCTGGTAAAGTTTTAATTCCTGAAACTTTAGGTACACTTGAAGAACGTAATTTACCAGGTTATACATTTGTAGAAACTAAAACTGAAGGTAATAAAACTATTCATGTTTATGAGATGACACCTTATATAATTAAGGCAACTTCACATTTAGATGAAAAAGGTAATAACTTAATTCCAGAAGAATTTGGTTTCACAAATGCCGCTAATATACCAGGTTATACTCATAAATCAGTTACTGAAGATGAAATTCAACGTACTCACGTATATACAAAAAATAAAGTAGAAATTAAAACAACTGAATTTGTAGCTAAAGATGGTAAAGTTTTAATTCCAGAAACTTTAGGTACACTTGAAAAACGTGATATTCCTACATATACGTATGTTGAAACGAAAGTAGAAGGTAATAAAACTATTCACGTTTATGAACCAACAGTTAAGAAAACAACTGTTAACTTACGTGTAGTTGATGAAGATACTGGTGTTGAAATAATCAAACCATTTGAAATTGGTAAAGGTGAAATTGGTTCAACATATAATTTAACTGATGAACTAGTTAATACAACTTTAGCTAATTTACCACAAAAAGATAAAGTAGCTGTTTATAATAAAACTACTGGTGCGAAAATTATTGGTGCTAGTGTTAACGTATCGCAAGCTGTTTATACCACTAAAACTCATTCAACACAGCGATTTGATAAAGAAGGTTCATTAGATTTTATCAATAATGCAGCTGTTGGTGCAATTAATAAAAATAGTTTTGAAGCTGATAAAACGGTTACATTCACGGCTAATAAAGGTGGAGAAGGTCTTGTAACTAATATGCGTTCTGTACCACAAGAATCTTTAAATGATATTGTTTGGTATGGTAGTGGTAATGAAGCTGAATCTTATTGGCAAACATATAAATCTGATACAAATCCTGAAAATTATATTCGTTTAATTAATTATAAATATAGGGATATTACTAATGATAGTGAAGTTCATAATATCGCAAACGAAGTAAATGCTATGATATTTACAGATGCTAATAGTAAAGGTATTGATGCATTTGATTTAAGATTTGTTAATTTAGGTGATCCGAATGTTTCTAAACGTTTAGATAAATCTAATATGACTTTAGCAGAAGAAGGTGATAGTAATTTATTCACAATTTATGTTAAATCTAACAAACTTAAAGACCGTAGTGAATATATATCTAATGACCATATTTAATAATAAAATTTAGACCAACTAATTTAGTTGGTCTTTTCTTTGTTTTCAAAGAAAACCTTAGTCGAAAATTCGTAGAATTTTCGTAAAAAAAAAGCATGACTTAACATGCTTTAAAGAACGTCAAATGATACTCGGTAACGTGTATTGTATTTCTTATTTTCGAATTCTGTTATCAATAACTCACCGTAATATTCTTCTTTTGGTCTGTTGTTAATTGCATTATAACCTTCAGAATCTTGTGCGAGTTCTCCTATAGGAATTACGTCATCATTTTTTAATTTAATAGATACAGTTACGTTATAACTATCATAAGGGTTTTCTGGGTCTTTTTTAATTAGAGCTACTGTTTTAAGAGTTTTAGCTCCTTTTTCATCTTTAATTATTTTTCCATAGATTTTATCTACAGCTGGGATATTGTAGTTTAGTGTTCCTTTTATAGGATGGTCTGTGATTTTTGTCATTTTTTTATTTCTCTCTTTCATATAATTATTGATAGTGTGTATATTTATTTTAGTAAGTAAGGAAGTAATTTTTTTTCTTTTTGTTCTTATTTTTTTAATTTCGATAATTTTTTCGTTTTTTTGATTTTAATAGATTTTTATGATATAATAAACGTATGAAATAAATCTAATGAAAATGGTTCATATATGGAAGTAATTGAGTTTAGTCGTATAATTAAATTGTGTATTATTTTTTAAAATAGCAAAATTATTCTAAAAAAAATGATTGACTCTCAAGAAGCTTATACTTCATCACAATAAGAACTAATTGACGATTTTATTTCAATTATCCATATTTTTTTATAGAATATATGGTTTAAGAAAATATAAAAAGGATAGTTATTTAAATGAAAGCTTACAAGACAGAAATCAAACCCAATAAAAAGCAAATTGAATTACTACATCAAACTTTTGGTAACACTAGATACATTTATAATCAATTTATAAGTTTTAACTTTGAACGTTTAAAAAATAATCAACCAATTATCTCAGGATATGATTATTCAAAAATGATAAATAACGATCCTAATAGACCAGATTGGTTAATTAAATCATCTAGTAAAGCTATAAAACAAGCAATTATGAATGGTCATAATGCAATGTGGGATTATTTAAATGGTAAAAAAGGAAGACCAAATTTCAAAAAGAAAACCAAAGATAATAGTTTCTATTTAATTGGTACAATAAAAGTTGAAAGACATCGTATTTTTTTACCAGTACTAAAATGGGTTCGATTAAAAGAATTTGGTTATATACCGAATAACATTAAATCTGTCACAGTTTCTATGAAAAATGGTCGTTACTATGTTTCTTGTTTAACTGATGATGTGAGTAATCAACAAATTAATCAACAAGTAACAACATCTACACATGGTATAGGTATTGATTTTGGTTTAAAAGACCAATTCATTACAAAAAATGAAACTATACCATCTATTAACAAATCAAAACGAGTTAAAAAACTTGAGAAGAAATTAAAACAAAAACAACGTGCCTTATCAAGAAAGTATGAAAACAATATGATTAATAAGGTTTATTACAAAACAGGTAAGAAAAAAGGACGTTTAAAGGATTATGAATGGGAACGCCCATTACAAGAATGTAAAAATTTAAATAAAAATCAAAGACTTGTTAATAAACTTTACGAAAGAATAACTAGAATTAGAACTGATTATAATCAAAAAGCTCTACAATCAATTTTGAAACAAAAACCAAGTTTCATAGTTATTGAAGATTTGAATATAAGAGGTCTGATGAAAAATAAACATTTGTCCAAAGCAATTTCTAATGCACAATGGTATAAATCAAGACTATTCTTAACGTACCAATGTGAAAAACTAGGAATTGAACTACGTTTAGCTCCAAGATTCTATCCTTCTAGTAAGTTATGTTCTTGCTGTGGGTATAAGAATACAGAATTAAAGCTAAAAGAACGTACTTGGACATGTCCAGAATGCAGTGTTGTTCATAATCGAGATATAAATGCATCTCTAAACTTAGAACAATGTCAAAATTACACTGTCTTGACTACAGTATAAACATTGTCACTACCGTGGGCTACACGGAAAGTTAAGTCTGTGGATCGTCACATCAAATGAAGTAGTAGTAATGATGATTATTCATTTTTATTACAGAATCAGACGGGTTGAAGCAGAAAGAATTTCAAAAATTTAATGAAATGATCATAAAATATACATATTTGAGTATGTTTTATGTAGCAGTTGCACCACAATTATACTCTTTCGGCATAAGAAAACCCTCCTAGAAACTAGGAGGGTTAATTTAATTATTTTTGTTTTAATTTTCTACCAGCAAGTGCTAAAGCTAATAATCCTAAAGCAAGTGACGTAGTAGATGTAGTTGAAGTACCAGTTTTTGGTAATTCTTTTACCTCTTTAGAAGATGATTTAATTTCTTTAGAAGGTGATTTAACTTCTTTAGAAGGAGTTTGTTTTACTTCTTTTGTAGAAGGTTCTTTTGGTTCTTCTTTTGAAGGTGTTTTAGGAACTTCCTTAGAAGGTTCTTTTGGTTCATCTTTAGATGGAGTTTTTGGTTCTTCCTTAGAAGGTGTTTTAGGAACTTCCTTAGAAGGTTCTTTTGGTTCATCTTTTGAAGGTTGTTTTGGTTCTTCTTTTGTAGAAGTTTTTGGTTCTTCTTTAGAAGGTGTTTTAGGTTCTTCTTTAGAAGGTGTTTTAGGAGTTTCCTTAGAAGGTTCTTTTGGTTCTTCTTTGTTTGGTAGAGTAGGTGCTTTATCACCAGAAACGTTACCAGAACCTTTAACGATTTGTACTAATACGTCTTTATCCCAATCTAATCCACTAGGTGTTGATTGAATTCGAATATTATTTTTTGGATCTTTAGATAAATCTTTTACTTTTGTGTCGTATTCTACACTTACGATTTGGTCTAAAGTAGGTAGTGTGATTGTGAATCCTTTGTTTGTTTCATTGATGTTTTCTTTTGCAATTTCACTAATTACAGTCCAAGGATCAATACTTGATACTAATCTAGCTTTAAGACTACCTTTAACGTATTCATGATTATTATCAAGTGTGTCTGTGATTGTCACGTTTGTTAGATTATCTTTTCTATAGTTTAATCTAGCACCCCAATGTACTGTACTAGGGTCATTTTTGTCTTGAGCACCCCATTTATTGACCATTTCATTAGCGTCAGGTGTACCAGTTTTCTTAAGTGTTGTTGGTACAATTGTTCCATTAAAGTTTAGGTCATAAACTTTAGTTTCTTTACCACTAACTTTTTCAGTATCCCATTGTGTCATAAGTTCTAAATTCATTGTTTTATTTAATGGGTGAGTACTGAAGTAACTATTGAAAATAGTTGTGATGTTTTTTGTTTCAACGTTTGCTGTTGCATTACCAACTACGTTACCTTCTGCTGATTTTACATCGAAGTTATAGTTAGTTTGCAGAGCTAATTCGTTTGGTAGGGTGAAGTTTACTTTATCACCTTTATTGATTGCTAGATTGTCATCGAATTTAACACCGTATTTTACAGTTACTGATGAGTATTTATCACCGTGTGCGGTAACTTCTACATCAGGTTTTGCTACAGTGATTTCTTGACCATTTTTAGTAACTTCTGCTGCGTGAGCAGTTTGTACACCGAACCCTACCGTAAATAGAGTAGATAATAGTAATAATAATTTTTTCTTATTTTTCAACTTTATTCTCCTTTGTTTTATTATTTTTTTTGAATATTTTAATGACTTATTCAGGTCAGGTGTGAAATGTTGGATTTGAACCAACTTTGCAAAAACCAATTTTGCTTAACTTAACCAATTAGCAATTTCACATAATAAAAAAGACTAACAAATTAATGTTAGTCTTTAAAAAATTAATAGTTTCTGAAATGTTTCCAGAAAGGAGGATGTTTCTTAGATTTTTGGAGAATCTAATATTCCAAAAATAAGCAGTTTAATGACATACTTAGGTCATATCTGTGTAAATTAATCTTTATTTTAAATCGCTAAATGAAGATTCAGAAGAAACTTCATAAAACTCGGTATCTTTTGATTTATTAAATTGTTAAAATTTTAATATTTCTAAAATACCTTTAAAACTGTCCACGTTAGATTTTCCTACGGGAAATTTTAAAATCTCGGTTTGTGCGTGACCACTAGTTGATACAGGTAAATGAAAATTTTAAAAATAAAAATTTTCAAATATAAAAGGGTTTTAGGTGAAACCTAACTACAAATGGATTAATTCGTAGAATTAATCTGATTAACTACCAATCACCACTTGCACCACCACCGTCAAATCCACCACCAGACCAGTCACTACTAGACCAATCTGATCCACTTCCAGAGAACCAATCCTCATCGTCATCGTTATGATAACTACTTGAACTTGATGAATGGTAATCATCATCGTCATCATCATTATGACTACTTGAATTATTATGGTTTTGATTTGCTAGTAAACTACCTAAAAGTATACCAGTTGCAATGTCTGAATCAGTATAATCTTCTTTTTTTTCATCATCTAATCTTCGTGTTGCCGTATAACTATCTCTTTTTAATGGGATTTCATCTAATATGCTTATTATTACCATAATTATTAATATTAATAATCCTATCATTGGAACTATTCCTGGTACTTCGTAGTTGTTATCATTTGATTGGTTAGCTGTTTTTTCTTTGATTTGTTCAATCATTTTATTAATAGCCATGCTGTAGTCTTGTGATCTTAGTTCTGGTTTTACATTTGTTATAATTTGTTTTGCTTCGACATCTGTTAAGTCACCAGAAACTTCGTTTGATGTTTCTATTCTTAATTTTTTATCTTTAACAGCAATTGCAATTAGAATACCACGATTGTTTTTAGAATCACCAATTTTCCAATGTCTTGCAATTTCTCTTGAAGTTTCTTCAATTGATGAATCAATATTATCAACTATATAAACTCCGATTTGTGTATCGTTGTTCTTATTAGCATTTGCAAGATTTTGGGCGACAGTTTCATTTAAATAATGTGATGGGTCATAGATTCCGTTATCAGGTCTATTTGGAATATCTATTGAGTGAGCAGTTGTTGTTGTTATGATGAATAGTAGGGATGTTAATATTAATAATATCCATTTTTTCATGTTTATCACCTCTTTACTTGCAAATAATGAAATATAAATAATCATTTTCCGACGCATCATTCGATACTTCAAAAGTTTCTATAATATATTCCCATTTATCAACTAATTCGTAATCATTAGATTTATTTACAAGTTCAACGATGTGTTTTTTAGATAATTTATAGATTAGGAAATTTTCTTCTTTAGAAAAATCATTAATGATTTGTTCACCTTCAGAAACAACATCATATAGTCTGTTTAGTTTACCAGAAAAATTGGTATAGTACTGTGATAATTTTTCCAATAAATCAATTGTATCTATATTATAGTTATCGGTGTTATATTCTTTTAACAACTTTTCAAAATTTTTTTCTGTCATGATGTCTAACGATATACTCATAATAGTTCCTTTCTTAATTAAAGTTTACTTTTGGTGCTTTTTTAGCTTCTTCATCTGCTTTTGTTAATTCAACTTTTTCAAAATCGAATAGTTTTGCTGTTATATTTGTTGGGAAACGTCTAATTGATTTATTATATTCAGTAGCAACTTTATTATAATCAATTCTAGCTGTTGCAATGCGGTTTTCAGTACCTTCAAGCTCTGTAATTAAATTAGTTGCTTGTGCGTCTGCTTTTAATTGTGGGTAATTTTCAGTTAGTACTAATAATCTTGAAATAGCTGAACTTAGTTCTTGTTCACCTTGTTGTTTTTCTTCTTTGTTATTTGAACCAATTTTACTACGAGCATCAGCAATTTGTGTGAAAACTTCTTTTTCGTGTGACATGTATTTTTGTACAACTGCTACAACGTTTGGTATTAAGTCATGTCGTCTTTGAAGTTGAGTTTCGATTTTAGCTTGTGCTTGGTTTACATTTTCTTGTTTCGTTGTAAGTGAGTTATAAGGTGTAATTATACTCATAGCAAGTACGAAAATTAAACCAATTGGTATAATATATTTTAAGTATTTTTGCATTATTTGTTCCTTCTTTCTTTTGTTTATTTTTTGAACTGTTTTTTAAACTTTGTAAATTAATCTTTATTTTAAATCGCTAAATGGGAAATTAAAAACATTTTTCATAAAACTTGGTATGATTTGAGATTTTGTATTATTCAAAGTTATCATACCTCTAAAACTTATATCATATGAAAGGTTATTTGTAAACTATTATTTAGTTTATTTTTGAATTAATTTTAATTTTCATTGTTATCTTTAATTTGTTCGTTTTGAACTTCTTCTTTTTGTTGTGATTGTTTATTTTGTTCTTCTAACAGTTTTTCTTCAATTACTTTATCAATCATTTCGATGATTAGATCACGTTTTTGTTTTTCTAAATTAAATAGTTGTTTTTGTAGAAATACTGAAATTATTACTAAACCTAATATGATGTATATGTTTGTAGTAGGTAGGAATAGGAAAACAATCATTCCAAGAATAATTCCGATATTTTTGTCTTTTTCATGTAAAATCACATTTTTACTAGCTTTTTTTACTAATTGATATAATACATAAATTAAGATAGCACTTTGAAGACCTAATAGAATTGTATAAGTTAATAGTTCATTTAATTCATTTGAATTTGTTGGTAATATGCTATTTTTAATAATATTTGATATATATTTTATTAATAATACTATGTTAGGGTAGTTAGTTAAATATAATAAAATAGAATTACCTATGAATAGTGTAATATAAGTTTCTAAAGTTTCGATACTCATATTAAGAAATGATCTGTTTTTGGTTAATTGCATTAAAGAAATCTCCTTTTTTATTGATATATCAATATTGTATAATATTTTTAATTTTTTGTCAATGAATATTGAAATACTCGTGGACACTTTGGACATTTTGGACACTTTAAAATAATTTTGTCCAAACTCGCTATCCCAGTCCTAGAGCTAAGTTTGGACATTTTGGACACTTTGGACACTTTTTCCTGCAAAAGTCACTAGAAAAAATTAATAAATTTAGAATGACTTTTTCTCAGATGTTGTCCATTTTGTCCAATTTGTCCAAAAGTGTTTAAAAAGGTTGATATAACAATGTTGGACACTTTTAAAAATTTTGTCCAAATGAGTTGTATTTTGTCCAATTTGTCCAAATTTTAACCTCTTAATTTGTTATATTCGTTTTCAGTTAATTCAAAACCTGTATTATTTGAATTAATTAAATAATATTTATCATCTTTTTTCTTTAAGGTGAAATGTTGTTCTTTAGTTTTATCAAATTGATTATCTTTATATCTAATATTACTTGGTAATTCTTTTATTTTTAGTGTGTCATCATTTATTTCTATTTGTTCTTTAATATCAGATAAAGCTACTGTTTTCCAGTTATAGTTATGGTAGGTATATAAAGTAGAGCAACTTGCAATTATAATAAAACTAATTAATGTTGTTATTATCTTTTTATTTTTGCTAAATAGATAATATATAATTGCAATAATTAGGTAACTTATGAAAACAATTAATGTTGTAAGACTTAAAACATGAAATTCAGGTAATTTTTCTATCATATTTATTCCTTTCTTAATTATTATAATTTTTTAATTTACTCATTTCAATTTCATCTTTAGTTAACGTTTTTTCTTTTTTAATTCTTGCTAAATCATCTGCTGTGATTCCTAATAATTTGTAGAGTAGGGTTAATTTTTCTTTGTTTAATGTTATTTCATTATTTTCAAATCGTTTATATGTTTTTTGTGTGAGATTCAACATTTGACTAACAAATTTGATTGAAAGATGTTGCTCTTTTCTAATTTCTTTTATTATATTCATTTTATTTTCCTCGTTATATAAAAAAGAAACTACTAACATTAAGTAGTTTCTAATAGATTATTCTTTTGGTATTTTATTTATTTCATCATAAATACGGTCATTAAGATATATTTCAGATTCATTTTTTATTTTATCATTTATTTTTTTGTTTTTTTCAATGATATTTAAATAACCACTTTGTCTATTAATATCATAATGCAATGTAACATCATAATTATTTATATTATAACTATCATAATTGTAATTAAAATTATTATTTCGAATAACTATTACTTTGTTAGGGTCTTTACTTTCAATTTTTTGATCAGTTATTTTTAAATAATTACCATATTCACTTGTTTTAATAGGTGTATCAACATAATGTTCGTATAAGTAATATATTGGTGCTGCAACGAATAATAATGACGTTATTAATGAGATAGCATACATTACTAAATCTGTTTTATGTGTTATTTTTTTAGTTTTATATAGTTTTTTTATGGTTTTATATGTGAAAATAAATGCGAAGACTGTTGCTAAAACTATAATAACACGTAAACTTGTACCAGTATCAATTAAAAATTTTAAAAGTGCATTATTTTCAAAATAAGGGTTTCTTTCATAAAACATATTTTCTTTCCTTTCTTTTAGTATAGTAGAGTAGTATATTTATTTTAGTTTATATTTAAGAAAAAATATTTCTTGACTATAATAATTATATCATATATAATTAAATTATGCAAATAACAAATAATTATTAAAAGGAGGTAGTCGTTATGGAATATCAAAACGAACTATTATTAAGTCAAGAAGGATTGAAGGAGTTATTATTAGATCATAAGTCTAATTTACAAGATTTAGCTGATGAGTTGACAGTAGCTGTTGGTACGTTAAAGAATTATTTATATGGTCAAACTGCACTAGAAAATATGCCTTATCATTTGCACCGTAAACTTACAACTTACGCACAAGGGGGTAATATATTAAATCCCACCAAAAGAGTAATACTAACAAATGAAGAATTTTATTCACTAGCAAAACTAACAGGGCGAGATATAACAAATAAACGTGCTTTAGCGATAGATGAATGCAATAAAGCTTTATTAACTTATTTAGAACGTGCTAAATTAAAAAATAAAGAAAATCTAAAACCAGTTTATTTCTTTATTGATTTAGAATATCAAGACGCTTTTGTGAATTGTTATCGATTACCTGTTAATACAGATGATGTTGCTCAAGTACCTAAAAAGGTAGGTGAAGGTGTATTTTTACCTAATGGTGATAAGCATTCTGAGTTAGATGGTTCTGAGTTTATGTTAGTTGAACATAGTATATTTGATTTAGTTAAGATGTATACAACACTCACAGATAAAGATTTTGCATATATGAAAAAACCATATACTAATTCGTTTATAACATGTGAGCCCAGAGTTGTATCTAAATTAGTAAAATTTGGTTTTGCTAGAACAGGGAATGCTGTATTTTTAACACCACTTGTTGCTAAAGGTTTAAACATACATTTTTATTTGACAAATGTTAATTATAAAGACGGTAGAATATCAAAAGATATTGTTAGTATGTTTCAGGAAAATGCAATGACTATCTTAGATCAAACTGAATATAGATTTGATAATAAATCAGGTTGGTTAAAGGATAAAATATTTCCACTTACCAAAAAAGATGTAGAACATCTTAAACCAATTAGTTATTCTGATTGTGATTGGTACGCAATTGATAAATATGCTTCAACTTCAGATGATGATAGATTTAAATATTGTAAAGAAATCATTATTCGTAATTTATTCACTAAAAAATTTGGTAATGACGGTGATATTTGGGGGATATCTGCTGATACTGTACTTCAAGATGTATTTACAAAATATGGTAATGTTGTTTTAGGTATGCGTGATTTTCCTAATGATATCTTTACTAAGGTAGCAAAAGAAAATGAATCATTAAAATTAATTTCAAATAATCCACATACTTTAGCTGGTATATTTGCAACAGTTATTACTGTTAGTTATATGGTTGAAAATGAACTTAAAACAATTAAAAACTTTCCTAATGAGGTTAATACAACTGATTTTAGTGAAATTTAATTTTAAAAGCCAATTAATTTAATTGGCTTTTTTTATATATTGTTTTGCTTTTTCTAAATCCGTATCACTCATTCTTTGACCGTATTCGTTAATTTGTAAGAATAATTCAATTTTATACTCTAAAGGCATTGTTATATGTCCTTTTTGTGGATGATAGTATTTTATTCTTGTATATTCAACTGGTAGATGTAGAAATTTATTTGTATCTTTTATTGATAAATCACGATAATAAAAACCATTTACGGTAAATTCGTTTTTCATATACGATAATACAGCATTTATTCTTTGTTTTCCGTCCAGAACCTCATACATTGGTTCGTTTATTGGAACGTTATTGTATAAATAAGTTGGTTTAATTGTTGTTTTATCTTGAACTAATGCAGTTATGAAACTTTGTTTTTGTTCGGTTGACCAAACATAATCACGTTGATATATTGGATTTAAATCAAGTTGATTTTCAGCGATAAATTTGATTAAGAATTGTATTTGACTTGTTATAACGTCTTTTGTTATCATGTCTGCAATGGTTTTTTCTTTATTTATTGTGAATATTGAAGTATCAGTATTTTCATTTCTTTTTTTATGTGAAATTAAATATAACGGAATAGGGTGATTAAAATTTGGGTTATAGTCACTCGGAATAATATAATATTCATTATTAACTTCTGTAAATTCTTCAATATAAGCTTCTTTGTTTGGATCAATATATATTAAATCACCAATTTTGTAATTATCAATAGACTTTAAAAATTTACCACTGTCAAACATATTATTGTAGATTTTTTCATTAAACATTAACATTTTTTCTTTGGATTTATCACTTAGTTTTGTTTCATTAATTTTGTTAATAACAAATTTAAAATATCTTGGTTTTAGAGAAGGATAAAAGTCTAATATTTTTTGGAATAGCTTTTGTTCACTTTTTGCTGTTGGATAAAAGTCAATTATTTTGTTGTATCTTTTTTGTTCTGTTTCATTTAAATTTTTGTTATAATTAGTCATGAAATCACCTCGTTTAATATGTCTTTTTAGAAGTAGGGTAATAGAAAGCTTCAAGTGAAAAATTAACATAATATGCTTCTTTGTCTTCAATTTCTTCAGCAATTTCTTTATTAATAGGTATTATTTCAAATCCATGATAATCTATAATTGTTTCATAATCATCTTCAGGTAATTCTAATATTTCTTCGTCATTTGTTACTTCCATAATTCCTTGTGCTACATCTTTTTTAGCAAACTCATAACTACTGTAGACAAATCCGTTTCTTATTTTGCCTGCTTGGCGGTCGAAAACGCCGTAGTATTCTTTTGTCATTTTTTTATCTCCTTAAATTAAAATAAAGCAGTTTTAAGACATGTTTAGGTCTAATTTATAAATTATTGTGAGTTTTTTTAGTTATTCTAAATGATTTTGTTTATTTAATGCGTTAAAAATATTTTCAAAATGTTTTTCTAAATCATTTTGTTTAACTTTTTTTTCTAAATGTTTTAATTCAACAGTTAATGTATATTCATCATAACCTATATGTCCTAGACCTGAAACTTCTAATGTTATATTATTTTTTAGTGATATTGCAAGAAAATCTTTAGGTGGCTCGATTTCTTTAGTTGTCTCGATATAGCTTTTACCTTTTTTCTTAATATGTAATACACTTTTTGTATTTGGTGTTTTAGAGTTGTGACAATATTTAATGTAGATTTTATCACCTTGTTTATCGAATGTTGTAACTATAAAATATTCTTTATTAGTTTTATCAAAAATTTTTGTTAGTTTATTGTAGTAATGTGAACATCTATGTGTTTTATTTAACCATGTATCTATTTCTTTAACCATTTTTTCATAATCATTTTTAATAAATAGAGAAAAATTGACAATTCGTTCTTTATTATCTAATAATACTAATTGATTATTTTTATAATCTTTTTTAATTGTGAAGTTTTTTGTTTGTGTATGAAAGAAATCGATTTTTTTGTCAATCGATGGTCTATTTAGTGGGTGAGGTTTTGCTTTTGGTTCTTCTGGTAGTTCTTCATTCTTTGTTAGAGTTTCTAATGTGATTTCTAAAGATTTTATTTCGGTATTTAATTTTTTAATTATTTGATTATTTTCAATTTCTTTTTCTAATTCTTGTTTTTTTTCTTTAATTAATTGTTTTAATAATTTTTCTGTCATGTCGTGATCTGTTAGCATTTTTTTCTCCTTGTTTGTTTAAATACTTTTTTTATAAATGTTTAAAAATTCTTTATAATAATCAAAACTTTTTAGTTCACTTTTACTATTATGAAATACTAAATCTTTTGCTGTATAATAATTTTGTTCATGAGTTGTACCAACTAATTTTAGTTGTGATAAGACAAAATCATCTTGTTTTTCAACTGTATCTAATTCTGGATGTAATTGTATGATATTCATAATAGTTTCGAAATGTGTTCCAAAATTTGTTTCATATAATTTATTAGTTGTTTTATCAACAATATAATTATCAAATGGTGGGATTTCGAAAAATGCTTCTTTTAAATATTTTTTAAATTCGTTTGTTTTTATAATTTTATCGAATATAATGTCAATATGATTTGCAATATTAAATTCTTCATCATAACCATGTTCTTTTGCAATAGTTTCCATTATATTTTCAAGAAATTCATCTGAAACATATTCAGTAGTGTCTTGTACAGCTTTTTGCATGTAATATGTCTCTTTAATATTTCCAAAATTGTTAAGTTGTTTATTTACATACATATTTAACATTAATCTTGTTAAATGGAATGGGTTATAGTTAAAATATATTTGTTCTGTCATAATTGTCCTTTCTTATCTCGTGAATTTTAAATATTTTTTTAAGTTTTTATTTTCTTTAGTATGAATATTATTCATATAATATTTTTATTGATTCTTTTTCTTCACTTTTAATTCTTTCTGTAATATTATTTAATTTAATATTTTTTACATTATACCGTCTACCAGCATATATAGTTTGTTTTATATTTCGATATTCATTAGTTAATACAATATTGAAATAAAAGTTATATACATTAAGTACATAATTATTAAGGTTTATTTTTAAATAGTTAGTTGCTTTATGTATATCATCTTCGAAGATTTTTCTTCTAAATTCAATAGTTTGTTTATTTTTTTCTTTAATAACAGGTATTTCGTGATCAACCATGTTTAATAGTTCTATTATTGAATTAAGTGCTATTTCATCTAAATCATTCATATATTCAATAAATGTATATAATTCAACTATTGGTGCGAATTTTAAAGTTATAAAATTATTATCTAATTTAGTATCTTTAATAATAACTTCGTATTTATTGTGGTTAATTGTTAATTCATAATTATTTTCTTTGAATTTATCAATTATGTTATTATTAAAATTCGTTTTATTAAGATTGTTATATTTTTCAAATTCAGTAGTTCGTTGTTGTTTTGCTTTTTTTGACATATCTAAATATGTTAATTCATCTTTTTTTAATTTTAATAAATGCATTTTTTTCTCCTATGCTGTTAATTTGTATAAGGCTTTATTGTAAGTTTCTTCGTCATTTTCAATTAAAATAACGTATCTATTTGTTTCTTTACAAGCAATTCCTAAATTACATGAACCTGCAAATTGATCTAGTACGATTTCATTGGGTAGGGTGATGTAGTCTAAAAGTTGTTTAAATAACTCAACAGGTTTTTCTGCTTGGTGAATTGTATCTTTTTTAGGTGTTTTATCAACGTTAAAACATGTTGGTAGCATTTTAGACGTACCGTAAAGTTAACCTTATCTAATCTTATTCAATTATCATTAAATAATATTTAAATAAGTAACTATTCCTTTCTTTATTGTTTCAAATAAAATAGTGTTACGGATACTATATATTAAGTTTTGAAATTATAACTATTTCCAGACAATAATTACAACCAAAACTACTAAATTTTAATACTTTGATTTCACATGACTTCGTATCTAGTCTACATCATGTATCAGAAGTTAAAACTATATTAGTCTAAGTTATAAAAACGTCTAGCAATAACATAACTTGCACCACTATGAATATTTAGTTTCATATCATAACAGTATTTATTATTTGCTATTTTTGATGTGTTGTATGGTTTTACAAGTGATAAACCAACACCTAATTTATTACAGCGTGTTTCTAAAAATTCTCTGAACTTACCAAATTTTAAAGTATTAATCATTCGATTATAATGTTTTCGTTCAGATTTTTCTTTTTTGTTTTTATTTAATGATTTCAAATCTTCAATAACAATATCTTTTCCAGATAGAATTGCAAAATCTACTAAATCTTTTACAAGATGTAACATAGAATTCTTTGTTACACCAGCTTTACCTTTATGGATATAATCTATTCGGTCTAAATTTAGTAATTTACCCTTTTGATCAATTTCACTAATTGTTACAAATCCTTTATTAAAATCAACACCAATCACACCATTAGAATATCTAGTTTTAGATTCTGAACTAATTCTATACATTATTTGTAATTGTAGAATTTCATTTCTTTTAATTATTCTAAATGATAATGGGTTAGATTTAGGTGATTTAAGTGTTTTAAGAATTTCTTTTTTAGCTTTATTATCCTTTATAATAAACTCACCATATATATATTTAGAGTCTTTAATGTATTGATTTTCAAGTCTTACTTTATAAGTGAATTTATTTCGTTTTTTATCATAGAATAGTTTAAATTGTTGATTACCAAGATGTTCGTTTTTATCACCTATATAAACAATTTGATTATCTCTTTTTTTAAGAAATAAGTCTTTATTATTATTTAATAACTTCTTAGTACCGAATGTCAACATTGGTTTTGGTCCATTATTTTGAAGTTGAATAAGTTTATTCTTTTTCATTTGAAACCAAAACAATTTGATTTTGAGATTTTTTATTCTATGTTTTTTAGTTTTTGGATTGTTTAATATTGCTTTTGTTTTGATTATCTTAGCATTTACTTTTTTAATTTTTGTAGCATAGGTTGAATGTAAATAGTCACCTAATGCTGTAGACGCTTTTAAAGTATTTTTAGATGTAGTAACTATTGCCTTTGCAAATCTATTTGTTAATTGATATTCCTGTTTTAACCTAGTTCTATATTTACTTATATTTTCACCATTTAAATCATTGTTTAAATGATGAATAGTTCTACGAACTAAGAAAGAAAATAGAGGTGTTATGTCATTAAAATAGTTATATAGTTGTTCGTTTTTATCTTTATATAATAAAGAACTCGTTACAAGTGTTATTTCTGTCATATCTCTAATCCTTTCTGTTATTTATATATTATAAAATATTCATTTATGACTACCTTTGTTAATAGCTTCGTAAATTCTTGCACGAATAGAGTGTTTTTTATCAGTTGAAGATACACTTTCATATGCATCTTTCATTGTAAATGTTTCGTTGTGATCTAAATTAGTAAATAGTTCTAATTGAATAGATTTTTTTGTCATTTTTGTCTCCTTTAACTAAAGTAGAGTAGTTTATTGACTTACTCAGGTCTTTGTTAAATTAATTCTAAAAAATTAATCGAAAAATATTATGTGATATTTGTTTGATATTCGTCTTATTTTGCGAATTAATGAAGTATAATTGCTTATTATTTCTCTAATTTCTTGTTTCCCCGTATATATTTTATCCATAAGATCAATAAAATCATCTATTAGTTTAGGGTAAATAGTTTTTGTGTTTTTTTTTACTTCTTTATTTTCTAATATATCATAACAATAATTAACATGATCAGGAAAATTTACATTATCAAATAATAATATGTTATATCCGTTATGAGTTGTACCATAATTAGTTAACGTACTTAATGTTAAATTGCTATAGATTTTTGATTTTTGATTATCTATTTCGGTGATGTCTTGATTTAAAAATTCCAGACTAGACTGTAAGTTTTTTAATAATTCTTTGATATCGACATTTTCAATGTTACCATAATACTTTATTTTATATTCAATTTTATCTAAACTTCTTTGTAAGTTTCGTTTTCTTATATGAATTATTTCTTTTATGTTATTAGAAGAATTGAATGGTTTTTTTAATTTTGTTGTATAACCACATTTAGTATAAATTTGTCTTAGTAACTGTGCTGTTTCATTTAGTGTTTCACTATATTCAGTAAGCTTATTATTTGCTAATTCTAACTTATTAATTTCTTCTAATGCTTGTTTATAATATTCTATTAATAATTTTTTATCATTTTCTTCAGTTGATAATGAATCATTAATTTGGTTTAGTTTGTCTAAATCGATCATTTTTTTATCCTCTCAACTATAAAATTTTCATCTAAATGAATAATTTTATTAATAAAACTGTTTTCATTATATTTTTCTATTTTGATATATTTATCATCTTTAGATACTGCTATTCCTATATTTTTCATTCTTTCTCTAAAGTCGTTTAAATCGGTAAAAGAGAACATATCGACAAATAGTGATTCTGGATATACGAAATCATAGAGATTTTGTTTCTTATTATAATCATTAATAGCATAGTATGTTGTTAATAACTCAAGGAATCCAAGTTTTTCTAAGGTGTATTCAATGATTTCCATTTCTCCTGTTAGACTTACTTCCATTGGGACTTTGAAGTTATTCCAAGTTGATAAATTTGGATCAATTTCATTTGTTAATTTTTCATTTAAATAACGTTGTGGTTTAAATTTAGGGAGTGCCCAATTACCTGTCATTGCAGCTTTATCTAAACCTTTATTCCAATCATCGCCATAAAAATACCAATAATTAATTAAAAATTTTAATGCATCAGTAATTTTCATTTTGTATAAAGTGGGGTGGGTTAAATAATAATTTGTCACTAAACATAGATTAATGTATTGTTTAGTATCACCATTATATTTAATTATTAATTTATCGTTGTTTATTTCTAAACGTTCTAGGAGCGGAACAATTTGTTTGAAACCATGTTCATATAAGAAATTTATGAATTCATTTTCAAAATATAGTGGGTTTGATTCTTTTAGAAACTGTTGATACTCATGAATATTTTCCCAACGGTTAGGGTAGCGTTCTTTTTCTATATTATATTGATTAATGTGATTAATATAATTTATATCTTTATATTTTATATATTGTTCTTGCATTTTTGTCTCCTTTAATTAAAATAGAGTAGTTTAACGACTTACTCAGGTCTTTGTTTTAATTAGTATAACTAGGTAATAATGTTAATGTAGCAATTTTTCTAATATTATCATCTGAATTGGTTTCATAAATTTCGATAATAGTTTCATCACCAAATATGATATAAATATTTTTGTATAATAAATTATCGTATTCAAAGTTTTCGAAAGAAAAATTATTCCAAGATGAAATTTCGTTTTTAACAAATTTAATTATGAGATCTTTTTCTTCGTCAGTCACATTTAGAATTAATTCATCTAATTCTTCAAAGAAATCTAGGAGAGAATTTTCATATTCGCCCAAATTAATTAATTTAATAGTTTTAAAAACTTCTTGTTTAGTCAATTTGCTCATAAATTTTACCTCGTAATTAGTATTCTTTTTATTTTACTCTTGAATTGTTCATAAAACTAGTATTATACGAACAATTAGTTTTAGTTGATTTAAAGGGTTTTTGTACCCCTATTTTTATTTTTTTATTCAATTACACCTAAAATCATAAGTCGCCATTTTATACTTTGTTCAGGAACATTTAAAGTTTTTGCTAATTTTTTTATTAACATATTTGCACTAGAGTTTTCTAATTCTTGATCAGTCATATTGTGTTCTTTTTGATATTGTTCAATAGCTAAAGCTAATAATTCGTTTGGTATTAATAATAAAGTAGCAAATCTGTTAGCAGCTCTATCTTTTATTGAATCCGCAAATGAATACTTTTTATTATATTGTAGTTCATCAGATACATTATCATGATTTAGAACAAAATACCCTAATTTATATGCAATATTAAAATTTTGTTGTTGCTTAGGTTGTGATGTGTCAATATATATATCTCTTTTTTTTATTATATTGTTCATAAAGGTGTTTTGATTTGATGGTTGTATTTTAACCCCTATTACTTTAGCTATTTCATGTAAATCTATAGCTAGTTTATTTAATCTTATATTTCCGATAGCTTCTTTATATTCATCAAAGTAATTAAGGAATTCTTCTGGAAATATATCTTTGTAATATATAATTTTATTATTCATTTAGTATAACCCTCTTCTTTTTAAATATTTTGTTAAAAATTCTTCTGGAGTTTCATTTTCTTTTAAATAGACATTAAGTTTACTCATAATAAAATAACATGCTGCTTTTTGTCTATTAGTTAAATGTTCAAATCTGTCTTTTTTCATAATTTTAATCCTTTAAATATTTGTTATATAATTTTTCAAAGTCTTCTTTTATTTGGTTATGTTCTTCTGGAATATATGACATGAATACGTTTTTTGATAGTGGTAAGTGGTTTACCAATTCGTGTTTTACTGTTTGCAAAACTTCGTCTGATGTTGGTTGTCCACGATATGTTGAACCAGTAGTTGTTTTAATTTCATTATTTTTAATTGTTAATTTTATTTTTTCTTGTAACTTTTTATAATCAAAATCAGGGTGATTTTTTAACATATATTTATATAATTTTGTTGGTAATTCGTTATACCAATCTTTTGCTGTTACACTCTCGCAATAAGCTTTTTCAATATAATCACATTTATATGCTGGTATGCAATATTCGTGTGTATAAGGTGCTGTCATAGTGTAAACAACAGGAAAATCAACATTATAAATCATTGCTAATTTTAAAATATCCGTGTTGAAATCCTCATTTTCATCAACTGTTATACCTTGTTTTTCTAAGTATTTAATTAATGAAAAACGTTTTGATTTTATTTGGTCAATTCGTTTATCATCTTTGATGATATTAACTTGTATTAAATTACCTTCATAATCATATACTTTTGAATATCTATATGTTTTAAGTTCGTCTTTTGTTATTTTTATGTTTGATTCCTTTCTTTTTTAAAATTTCTTCAATATCTTTTTGTTCTATATAGTCTTTTATTATTGGGTTATATTTTTCTTTAACTAAGTTATATTGATTCTTTAATAGATCGTTATACTCATTAAAGAATTTTTGTTTGTCTTTTGATAATTTATTAAATGCTTGTTTATAATCTGGTGGTAGAAAATATACATCGCAAGTTTCAGATGGTTCGTTTGTTAGAACAATATCATTGGGTCTTATTGTTGGTTTATTTGGATAATACATATCATCATCAATATAATCGTATTTATTACATAATGTAGTTTTTCCCATACCACAAAAAGCGTATATTCTTATCATTTTTTTTCCTCATTATTTAATTAATTCTCGTATTAAATTTAGAATTTCTATATCTTTAATTAATTTATATTTTTTATCCTCAAATACTGCAATATCCACATCAAATCCTTTTGATTTTAAATCATCTGTCATTATAAATAGTTCATGTAAACATATTAGTGGATTAGTTGTTGATACATCGCCTAGTACTTCATTATTTTGTTTATTATAAACTAATATTTTAGGATATTTGCTAAATTCTTTGTGAAATTCTTGATTTTGTTTTCTATTTTCAGCAAATTGTATAGCTTTTTCTTCATCTATAAAAACATTAGCTAATCTAGTATCCTTAACTAAATCAGGAATATCTGAGTGTTCTGGATAAATATAGTTTAATGTGTTTAATACTAATCTACCGTCATCAATAAGCTCATAATAATCACTTGCTAAATATAAATTATCAACTACTTTTACTTTTGGTTTCATTATTGAACTTGATTGTAGGTGGTTTTGAGTGATTGTTAGTTTTTCTACAATATTATTATCATGAACAATATATAAATTATCCCCTACATCAATACTGCAATATTCTTTTTTTATAAATTTCATTATTTTACCTCATTTAATTTAATATATGAAAAAAGAGAGTCTTAACAACTCTCTTTAATGACTTTAGTGAACCTAGCTAAAGGATCACACGCCTGTCGTGGCTCTAATAACTTAAATATTATTTTAACATAATTTATTTATATTGTCAAATGTTAGTTGGTTTTTATTTTAAATTATTTGTTCTACCAAATAAAAACCTCAAAGATAAAAGGGTTTTAGGGAAACCTAACTAATTTAAATAATTCGTAGAATTATTTATCAACTAAAAAAAGCAGTTTATAGACTTGCTTAGGTCTGTTATTTTTTTTACTTATTTCTTAATTTAGTTAATATTTCAATAACTTTATCATAATTTCTATTATTATTACTAGCGTACAGTTTTATTTTTGATTCAGGTCTAAAGTTTAATATTTCTTTAATTGTTAGTTTTTTAAGTCTTTCATCTACAATTTTTATGAAGTTATCACTTTCTTCTTGTGACGTTCCTTTAAAGCATTCCTTACCTTTATGTGGTTTAAAGTAAACGTTTGCTAACCTTTTTAGTTCATCTTCTAAACAGTACATTATGTATTTAGTTATTTCAACATCTTCATGTTCAGGTACATACATGTACCACGCTAAAAGCATGTTGTATTGAACCTCTGAATCATAATAATATTGACTTTTTCGATGTACCCAGTTTTCTGAACGACCTACTTTAACTACGTTATCCTCATCGAAAATAGAAACATAAACCATGCATTTATCAGCTTCTATGAAGTCACCTTCAAATTCTTTTTTTTCTTGACAAAAGCTACGGAAGTATTGTCTATTATAATACTCTGCTCTCCATTCTTGAATGTCATTTCTAATAATATTCATATGAGATAATTCATAATCGAAATTTACACCTAATAAACTGTATGGGGATTCTGTTAATCCGTTTACTAATGGTTCTTCATCAAACCAACCGAATAAGATATTTATTTTAGTATTGGTTAGTTGTAATTTTACATCAGGTGAATGAGTTAATTTTATATGTTCATTTTTATTTACTAGAATTTCTTTTTGTAAATATGTATCTGGTAAGTTCTCATAATAATCATATAATAGATTATCAAGATATTCGTATAATTTAACTATTTTATTAGTGGGTAGATTATTTACAGTTATTCTATAGAAAGATGCTTTTGTTACATTAGTATTATGTAACCTTGTTTTTTCAAACTTCATATTGATTAAATTTGTACCGATAGAATCAATTAAGAGTTTATAAAGAGTATTATCTAAATCATATACATCTTCACTTTTTGTTTGTTCATAATTTAAGATAGTGGTTTCTTTGTTATAATGATCAACAAATGTTGGTAGAAAGTTATTTAAATCTTTTGTAATTTCTTCAATTTTATATTCAAGAGATTCATTTCTTTCTTTTTCTTTTTGAAGTTTTTCTTGTGATTTTTCTTTTTCAAGTTCAAGTTCTTTTTGTAAGTTTTTTTCTATAATCTTCCCAGAATTAACTTCTTTTTGAAGATTTCTGTTTAGTTGTTGCTCCTTTTTTATTTTATCATTACTTTCTTTTAATTGTTGTTTTAATGAATTATTTTGTGCTTCTAAACTTTTTATTTTTTCTATTTTTAGATTTAGAATATTTCTAATGTTATTATCATTTTGTTTTTGTGGTTTTTTATCTGATTTCCATAAATATTTCGCTTCAGCTTCTTCTACTATATCTGAAAATACATTTGTTGAGTTTGCTTTATTCGTTTGAATATTTTCGTTAATATTATTATTGTGGTTGTCAACTATTAGTTGACTGTTCATGTTTGGTTTTTCATTTTTTTCAAACAGATTTGAAAAGTCATCAATTATTTTATTTACTTCATTTTCTTTTTTATGAATATCTAAACTTTTTTTAACACCCATTTCTAAAGCATCTTTTAAAAACTTAATTGGATCATCTATTTCAATTTCTTCATCAGAATAATTAGTATAAGTGTTTTGAATAGTTCTCATTTTATGACTTATTTTGTTATGATCATAGTAAGGTGTGAACATGATTGTGTATTCATCTTTGTTAATGAATGTTTTTTCGAAATAACTAACTCCGTTTGGGATCAAATTGAAATCTGTTACATTTTTAAAAAAGTCGGTAAATATTTTGTTGTATGAATTATTTGTATAGTATTTATCTATGCAATCTTTATGATGTTTACGTAATATTACAAACTTTTCTGCGTTTTTAATGTCACCACATACTTTTACTACCATTGTATCACCTTCCTTATATACTCATTAAGAAATTATAGTCATCATCGTTTAGTATTGGTGAAAATCCGTACCTACCAACTTCAAGTCGCCATTTTACATCACCTCTGTATCTAAATATTTGACATATTTTTTGTTCTTTGTAATTACTTGTATCACACATACCCAATTGAACTGTATAATATAGTGAGTCATCAATTGATTCTAAAGGATCAATAATATAATAATCACTTTTTGGGGTTATATAATTAGATATTTTACTTAATGGTATATCAACCGAATTTTCTTCAAACAATCTTCTATATTCATGTTCTTTGTTCCATATTTTATCATATAATATATCGTAACGTATAATAAAAAAATATATACTTGTTATGACTGTACTGATTGAAACATAAATTAATAATTTATTGTATTCTCCGTGGTTATGATAAACCATAAAATTATACCATATTGTGAATATTGTTAAAACTATTACTTGAAATAGCCCTCTATCTTCTTTTTTGGACATTTTATTACGAGTTTTTTGCATTTTGTCTAATTGTTCATGAAAAATATCTATACTAAATGGTCCTTTTTTTAAAATATATTCTTCCATTGGATCTACTCCTTTCATAAAAAAAAGCAGTTTAATGACATGCTTAGGTCTAATAGATTAATCCATGTATCGTTCTTGGTTATAGAATTCGTCACGACAAACGTAAATTTCACCGTTGAAGCCAATTTCGTCTTCCCATGTCTGGAATTTTTCTAAGATGTATTCATCATCTAGTGCTGAAAACATTTGTTCTAGTGAATAGTTATAAAGAATTAAACCTTTATATATATTTAAATCTTCAGCTTTCATTGTTGCTGTTTTAAAATTTTCTATTAAGTCAACATTTGCAATATGTTGGTCTAAGAATTTATCAAATTCAAATTCAATATCAGTTAGATCAATATTTTCACTAATCCATGCATTAATATTTTTTGTTACATATTCATCATCAATGTTTTGTAAGATATCATTTAACGAATAATTTCTAAGGATTAACCATTCGTATTGATAATAGTGATAGTCTTCCATAAATGTTTCAAACATAGTTTTTATATCTTGTTCGGTTAATTCATCTACCCATTTTTTGATATCTTCTTTAGTTAAATTCATTGGTTTATAACTCATTTTAATTACCATTCCCCTTTCGTTTTCACTTCGAGTTCACCGTCTTTAATTACAATATAGTCGTTTACATTAACTTTATTATATTGTTCTTTACTAACAGAAATATGTTTAATCTCACCTGATTTTGTTTTAATTTCTAACATATATACAGGTGTTTTACTATCTTTAATGTTTTGTACTAATTCTTTTTGTTTATCACTTGCATGGACGTTATTGTTACTTGTATGGTTAAATAGTGACCACCAAAGATATGTATTTAGAAATGAGTTTCCTGAGAAAAATCCACTTGAACGGTAATTACTTCTTAACGTGTCTTGGTATCTATCTCTATAAACATTGTTGTTAAAACTATTTTTACTTGGATTATATGTTGACGGTTTTGAAGGTTCAGTACCGTTTGCTATTTTGTTATTTGTGATATTTGAACTAGGTTTATTTGGATTTGGTGTTGGTTTACTTGAGTTTGACGTGCTAGATGATTTACTGCTAGATGAGCTAGATGGTTTACTAGAACTAGACGAACTTGATGGTTTACTAGAACTTGTTGATCTACTTACAGAAGAGCTTCTTGCACTACTACTACTACTTCTTCCACCACTAGAGCCACCTTTTGCATCCACAAAACTTGTTACAGTACCAATAGTTGATAATGATATTGCAGTTGCTGTGAGTACTTTAATTAGTTTTTTGTTCATCTTTCTTCTCCTCGCTTGCTGTATATTCATCAGTTGATTTTTTAGAAATAACAGTTCCTTCAATATCTTCTTGTTTTGTTGTTTCTTCTTTAATTGTATTTTCGATATTTTCACGGTCTTCCATTGCTTCGCAACCTGTTAATATTGTTACTACTGTTAATGGTATTAATGCGATTTTTAATAATTTTTTCATGTTTCGTCCTTTCTGTTAAAGGTGGTTTGATGATTTATTTACTATATTCACCGTTTTTAAGTCTTTCATTTAAATATTTGGCGTAATAATAGTTATTAAACTTAATATCTTCAAATTTTTTATAGTTTTCATTTGTTAGTTCATAATAAAAATCTTTTTCTAAATCTTCAAATGAAAAACTATCTGTATTATCTTTGATTTTTCTAATTGTTTCTGCTAAATCTCTAATAAATTTATTATTATAAACTTCATCAAAACGTGCTTCTATAAGATCAAGTATGTAACCTGTAGCGTAATAAATATATCTATCATCAAATATTACATTATTAATATATCCTATAAATTCTTGTTTAATTTCGTATTTTGCCATTTTTTACACCTCTTTTGTTTATTATAATGTTCCTTCTTTTACTTCAATGTGTTTTAAAATACAATCTTTAGAACAATATATATTGCGATTGTCATAATATAATTGTTTTGAAATATCTTCGTTATCAAGAAAATAGTATTTTTCATCTGTTTCAAGTTGTTTATCACAACAATCACAATGGTATATATAATGTGAATATTTACCGTTTTTAATATTTTCATTAAGTGCAGAATTTATATAAGGTACGCTAAATCTAATATCTTCAAATTTTTGTAGGTCTTCATTATCTATGTCATCACGTAATCTATTTTCTACATCTGTAAATGAAAATTCACTGTCATTGTAACTTGTTTTTTCAATTGCTTTTGCTAAATCTTCGATGAATTTATTATTATAATATTCACCAAATTGGTCATCAATTATGTCTAATATTGTTCTCGTTAAATTGTATATATATTCGTCATCAAATTTTATATTGTTAATATATGCTTTAAAGTGGGTTTTTATTTCATATTTTGCCATTTTGTTACACCTCTTTCTTATTGTTTAGGTTTTTTTAACGTTAATTTTTGTGTTTTAATATCCTCAGAGAAAAGTCCACTATCGACGTCTACTTCTAAAATATAATATTCATCAGTTTCATCAAGAATTTTGAATATATTATTTTTTATTATACCTGTATTATTAACTTTGAGATATATATCATTATTATCTTTGTTATCAAAGATTAAATATTCATTATTATTTGTTTTTTCTAATTTGTATTTATTTGTATCAACGTTTTTATTTATTTCAGTATATGAAGTAGAAATTGTATTATCTAACAATGTTGGTTTAAATATCATTGTTAATAATAGTGTTGTTATTGGTATTGCGATTATTGTACTACTTATTTTAAATATTTTATTTTTTTTAGTATCATTTAGTTTTTTTATATTGTCTAATATAATTGATATAAATACCAATAATACAAGTGTTAGTAATATTAATCCTATTGAGAATATTATTCTCGTAAATATACTTTCTGATAATTTAGTGATCACTTCATATCGTTCATTTATTTCCATTTTGTTTATACCTTTCTTTTATTTTTTTGGTAAACTTACTCTTTCAGTTCTTACAGTATCTGAAAAGATTCCATAATCTATTATTTGTACTTCTATAATATAGTTATTGTCAGTTTGATCAACTATTTTAAAAATTTTATTGTCAATTTTTCTATCATTATATGCTAATATGATATTTTTATTTCCTTTATTATCAAATTCTAAATTTTCTTTGTTGTTAGATACAATAACTTCATATTTATTTGGATCGACATTTTTATTATATGTTGTTTTTGTATCACTTAATATATTATCAAATGTTGTTGGTTTAAATATCATTAAATATGTTATAATACCTGAAATAGCACTTGTGATAATTAAACTACAACCTAATGTAAGACGACTTGTCAATATATATTTATACATTGGATCTTGTTTTGTTTTACGTCTATATGTATGTATAATGTTAATTGCTGCAATAATCATAATTATTGTTGGTATTATGAATATATATGATAATTCTTTATTTGCACCTTCAGAAAACTTAGTGGTTTCTTTAATTATTTCTATTATTTCCATATTTCTAACCTTTCTTTTAATTAAATAAATTTTCTAATTTACTATTTTGTTTAAATTTTTCAAGAGTATCTGTTATTATATGATTGATGTTTGAAATATTAATTTCGTCTAGTGTTAAGCTAAACGTTTCTTTTGCGTCTTCCATGTGAGTCGTTAAACTCCATTCATCATAATCATAATTATCAGTTATTGTTATATCATATTCTAAATTTGGGAATTCGTTTATTAATGGTTTGTTATTTAATTTTGGTTGTGAATTAGTGCAATCATAATTAAGTTTAATTGTTACGTCATCTTTATTTTGATAATTATTTATATAGATATTTATTTTTGCATATGTTGTTATTGTATTTGTTATTTGTGTTTCTTTTTCAAATGCTAATTCATATGCTGTACCAAAGTTATATAGTTTATATTTATTTGAATTTTGTAATGTATTTTTAACTTTTAATAATTTGATAAACATTTCACGCTCTTTTGTAGCAGGGCAACATGTATTTTTAAGAAAATCTTTTAAATCTTCTATTGTTTGGTATGTTTTTTTATATATAATATTGTTTTGATTATTTTTATTAGTAACTGTTATAATAAAATCTTCTAAATCACATTGCATTTGTAGGTTATATTTTTGTAAATAATGATAAGTAAATTTTTCACATATTATTTTAATATCTTCTTTTAGTTTATTATTTTTTTGTAATTTTTCTAATTTTTTTTCTTCTTTTATTTCTTTATTTAATTCTTTTAATTGTTTTTCTAATTCTTCTTTAGTGGAATATAATTTTTTTAAATTGTCATTTATTGTCATGTTCGTACCTACTTTCTTTAGTTTTTATTTGAGTTTTCAATACTTTTACATATTTCATCAATACCCCAGACAAATATAATTGTGCTAAATAGCCAAAGTATAAATGTTGAAGGGTTTAGTGAATATAATGTTATTTGTACGTTTAATACTTTCAATAATATTGTTATTATAAATATTGGTATGAATATATAGATTAATTTTAATAATCTATTTTGGGAATTTTTTTCTTTCATTTCGTCCTCCTTATTATATGTTTTTATTTTTTGGTTAGAGTAACATCTAATTCATTTACAAATTGATTAAATGAAATATTTTCATTTGTTAATTGACTATTTTCATATTCTTTTAATGAATTATCATTGTAGTCATAGTCAGTTCTCCCAGTTATTTTGTATTCATATTCATAGTTTTCTTCGTCAATGATTAGTGCTTCCCAGTAATCTTTTTTATGAAGTATTAAACATTCACTTTCATTTTCATAACTTATTGTATGTTGATCTATTATTTGAGTAAATGTGAAATTGTGTTTGTTTAGTAAATTTTTTAATTTAACTAATTTATCAATATCTTTTGTGAATAAAAATAAAGACAAGTTAGTTAGCATTTCTTTATATTGTTTTACAGGAATATATAATTCACAATATTCGTAGTCAATATATTGTTCTGGAGTTATGTTTAAAAACTTTGCTATTTCATTTGGTGTTAGTGCTAAGTTTGTTCTCATATCCATTATTTGTTCTGAATATTTGAATTGTTCACTTTCTAGTTTTTCATTTATTTCAGGGTTTGATTTAAATGAGTCAAATAACATAGTTATGTCTCCTCTCTTTTTATTGTTCTTTAAATGGATATGTTACGTAAATGATTACTTTAGTTTTTGGTTGAATTACTATATCATATCCAAGTCTTCTTTTTACTAGTTCACGTCCGATTTGTTTATAATTAATTGTTTTATTTGTTAAAATCCCTGTAAAGTTTTTATCAATAACTATATTTTCATATTCTAAAAACAAGTCTGATTGATGTTCAAAAATACCGTAATCTGAATAAGTTGGAAATAAATATATTTTGTTAGATGCCCATGAATTATTTGTATTATATTTTCGTTCTAACGTTTCTGCAATATCAGGATAATATTGTTTTAATTCTTTATAATTTTCTAAAATTTTATAATTTGCAATTTTATGTTGGGTCACGTTTATTTCACCTCTATTTGTTAATTTTTTTATATCTTTTTATTAAAAAATGCTTGACATACTTAAATACTCGTGATATAATATTTTTATATTCAAGTCGGTGAAGATGGATTAATCAACCTGCCGACCATTTTTCCGTGTTAAATCGCTCGTTGTAACCTTTTGGGATACTGGATTGTTATAGCGGTACGCATTAGTGATAATGTAGTTGAATAAAGTAAGTAGTCAACACTTTAAAGACGTTGGAGAAATGACGGAAGTTGCTTTGATGTAAAGTACGATTAGGTATGAGTGATGATAATAGATGGTAGTCAAAAGCTACATGAATCCTATAAACCTGTTGCGTGAGAAACAATAGTTAGGTAGGAAATCTCAAAATAAGTCACCACCAAGTGATAGCATAGGAAATGATGCTATTTCATACGTTTCGGTACGAGTAGCCTAAATCTTGGTTTACAAGAATATTCTTAATTATTTACTAGAAGAAAATAATCTGAATGATAGGTGAAAGTTAGTGCTGCTAGTGTAACTCGGATCTTGAAATGTGATAGAAGCTATTAGGTCGCTCCTTTTAGTTCAGACTATTATAATCCGTGACTGAACAACATCAATACCAATGGAAGTAGAACGAAAGTTCGGATATATTATTTTTAAAAGATTGGATTTTTCCAATCTTTTTTTTATTGCTCAAATATGATCTTTTTAATTTCTTCTACTATTTTTGGTGGTATTGATTGATATTCACAATAGATTTGTGATATTTCATTAAATGGTAATTTTCCTATGTAATCTGATATATCTGTTGATATATTATTGATATATTCATTAAATGTATCTTTGTACATATTATCTATATCGCTTATATTTAGTTTATTAATATAATCTAGTGTTTCTTTTAATTCGTTATTGTTGAATTTATTAAACAAATGTTGTGCGACTTTAATAATTGTATTTTTTGATAAATCGTACTCTACTTTTATAATTGATAATATTGTTGGGTTATCTAATATATTATGACTATTGAAACGTATAATATTTTGATAATTATTATCTAAATCTTTTAATATATTTTCAAATAACCGAATAATGCATTGTATATCATAATGACTTTCTTTACTTAAATTTGTTGTTTGAATATATGAATTTTCTTTTATATTAAATAATTTTATACTTTCGTCATCAATTGGTTTTGTATAGAATTTATGCATGTTTTTAACCTTTCTTATTCAAATATTAAAATTTGATTTTTTGATGTTATGTGTACATTCTCAGCTTTACTTAAACTTTTTTTTATGTTTACAAGATTATAAATATTATTTACATCATGATAATCAATTATTGGTTCTATTTCTTGATCACTAAACAATTGATTTCCTTTTAATGAGTCATATAGATATTTATCAACGTCTTGGTGATAATTAAGATTGCTGACTTTAATAAATTTTTTCTTCATTAAATATCCTTTGTTTTGGAATTTAATATAATCATTAAAATCTATGTTTAAATATTCCACATATGATAAATCTTGAATAAATAAATATGTTAAACTATTTATTTGACTATCAACATAAATTGTATCTGTTGTTGTATCTAATATTTTTATATGGTTTATGTTTTCACTTTCATTTAAATTGTTAATAAGTGCTTTTTCTAATTCTTCATATGATGGGTTAATAGTAAATTCAATATCTTGTCTATTTGTTGTTAATGAGAATGTTAGCATTTTTTTATGTCTCCTTTTGTTAAAATAAGCAGTTTAATGACGTGCTTGGGTCGTTTGTTTATTGTTTATTTCAATTGTTTGATCATTTAAAATAAGTTTACAATCAGTTGTTTCTAATGTATCAATTACTTTTTTAACAAACTGTGGTGAGATTAGTTCTTTTGGATTAGCACCATATGTTGTGAAGTTTTCATCAATATCTATAACTTCTAATTGATATTTTTTTGGACTTTGAATTGGTGTATGAAATGAACAATTTGTTAATTCGTAATATAAGAAATATAGGTATTTCTTGAAGTTAGTATTATAATCATAAAATTCAACAATACCCTTATCATTGTCAAAATAACAGTTTTCCCAGACAATTATTTTACCTTTTCTATTAAAATATTCTTTTTGATATGAATAAACTCGTTTTGTTTCATAACCGATAAATTGTTTATGTATGCATTTTGGTTTTAAATATTTTAATAGCTGTTCTTTTAATTCATAGAATTCATTCATTTTATTAAATTGTGAATCTACTGCTTTGTGATAAAATCTATATCGATGTTTGTATTCATGTGCTTTATCACGGTAGTTTTTAGCACGTTTATTTACCGAATACAAACAATCTGAGAACATTTCTTCTGTTATTATTTTGTTTTTTAAATTATCAATATAATGTTTTGGTGTTTTCATTTTTTATCACCTTCTTTTTTATTTATTAAAATAAGCAGTTTAATGACGTGCTTAGGTTTTAAATCAATTAATTTTCAATAAATTCAATATCTTTAAACAATGTATTTGTAAATTTTATATCATAATGCTTAAACCAGTAATCAAGAGGTTGTTTCATTAACATATTAGCATAACTATAAGCATGTGAATAGGCAAATATTTGTTTTTGTTCATCAGTTAAATTACTAAAGTAATTAATTTCTTTTAGTTTATAGTTATAGATGTTATTGTCTTTAAGGAGATCCTGTATATCTAACCAACCTTCGTCTAATGTATTTTCTACTTCTAATTCCACTAATTGGTTATAACAATATTCAATTTCACTTTCATGGTTAGTATTTTTCAATAATTCTATTAAATTTAAATGTTTTACATCATTAACATAGTATTGTTTTATATCTATTTCTGTTAACGTTGTATCGAACGTATATGTTCTTATAATTTCATTGTTTTTTATTGTATGTATTTTTATAATATGATTTTCATTATGTTTTTTTATTTGTAATGCAAAATCATTTTGTGTTGATTTATTAGCATTTTGATATATTTTTAATATTTGTTTTAATTCTTCTTTAATTTTTTCAATTGAATTTTTGTATACAAAAACATTATTTTTTTCAGTTTGTATTATATAGGGTTCAATTGTCTTTTGAAATTTTTCTGCAAAGTAACTCATATTAACTATTTTATGAAATGCTTTATTAATGTCCATTATTTATTAACCTTCTTTCTTTTGTATTTCTAGTAGTGTTTCATAATCACTTTTTGTAATTTGTAATATATAACCCTGTTCATCTATTAAATATGCTTTATCAAAGTATTCATCATATTTAATGGTATATATATTATTATTAATTAGACCTAAATTAAAATGTGCTTTTAATTCGTATGGTTCTGGTGGTTTTTGGAATTGAACTTTATTGTTAATTACTTTTACTGAATTTTGTATATTTGATAGTGGAACATCATGTTTCATAAACGGTTGTACTATACTTCTAAGTATGAGTCCTATAATTAAACTTATTAATATTAGGTTTAAAAAGAAAAACTTAATATTTATATGATCATTAATTCGTATCATACAATACATATATGCAAGTATCAAACCAATAATTATACATAATACACCAACATTATCAAATAGTGAAAATTTATCTGCTATTTCAACCATATTAACGATTACCACCTTTCTGTTTTTCTTTTAACATTTTATATTCATCTTCTGTTATGTTGTGTTTATTACCAAATACATCTTCTAAGTGATATTTATTAAAGTCTAAATCTTCTACTAATTTAAATGTATTATATTCATTATTTAAATATTTTGGATCATATTGGTGTCTTGTATTTTCTTTTGAATTTGTAATGCTTCTATATACATATTCTTCTGATATAGGTGCTATTACAACTTTATTATTGTATACAGTGATTTTATCTTGTATATTAGTTAAACTTTGGTTATCAGTATAAGGTTTTAGTAATACAAATATTAATAATAAAAGTGGTCCAAATAATATGAACATTACTGCTGATTCTATACCGTCATTTCCGTTTGCTGTTTGAAAGAGTATAAAAAGTAAAAATATGATTACAATACCTATGATAATCATTTTTAGAGTTCCAAAACTATATAAACTATGAAAAAATTCTTTTTTTATCATGTTATACCTACTTTCTTTTATTTTATTATTGGTAAATAATAGACCATAACCCCTTTTAAATTAAAAGGGTTTTAGGTGAAACCTAACTAAATAAAATAATTCGTAGAATTATTTAAAAACTTTATTGAAAGTTTGTGGACACTTTGGACATTTTGGACACTTTAAAATAATTTTGTCCAAACTCGCTATCCCAGTCGTACCAGTATGTTTGGACATTTTGGACACTTTGGACACTTTTTCTGATAAAAGTCACTAGAAAAAATTAATAAATTTAGAATGACTTTTTCAAATATGTTGTCCATTTTGTCCAATTTGTCCAAAAGTTTTTAAAAACGTTGATATAACAACATTGGACATTTTTAAAATTTTGTCCAAATGAAGGTAATTTTGTCCAATTTGTCCACAAAATTATTTTATGTAAATTAGTATATGAAAATGTTCTCCAATAACAAAACCAGTTGAACTTACAACTGTAAGTAAACAAGTTTTATCATCGTCTATTCGAATATTACATTCATCAAGTTCGTAGTTTAGTTGTATTAATTCATCATCTATTCCACAACCAATTTGTGTTTTATTAAATTCGATTATCTCATCGATTAAATATTCTTTTAATTTTTTATATTCGTTAAATTCTAAATTAATAACATTATTTTCTAATTTTTCTAATAATGTATGTAAACTAAATTCACCGTTTCGTCTGTGTTTAAGTAGTTTATCAATATCTTTTTTTTCTAAAATATTTCTATTCATTATGTGTTACCTATCTACTTTCTTAATTTTGCTTTTCCTATTGGTTCAGTTGTTTTATATTCGATATATGTTTTTAAAATTTTATCGTCACAAATTTTGATTATAACTTGTTGATAATCTAAAATTAATTCATTAATTGTATATGTGGTTTTTATTTTTTTAATTAATTTTAAGTCTGGGTGTTTTTTTAGTAATTCAATTGCTGATGTGTGTCGTGCATCAATTTCTTTTGATATTGAACCTTCATTATTTGTACTCAAATCAATAGTTTCGTTGTTTTTTGCAGCTATTATTAAATTTTCTTGGTTATAAGTTTTGATAATTTCTTCATTAATGGTTATTACATTATAATCTTTTAATAATAAAATGATACTCTCAGATAATTTATTTCGATTATACCCTATGACAAAAGCTGTTATAACTAAAATTACAAGAATAATAAAATTAATAATTGCCCAAATTTTTTGATTATCACGTACAAAAATATACATTGTTGTTGAAAACATAAATAATAATGTACAAATCATAGCAGATTCGTTATCTAGTTTTTTATATTTCTTTAAATAATTTATTAAATTATTTTTTTCTTCTGATGTCATTTTGATTCTCCTTTGTAAAAAAAGCAGTTTAATGACGTGCTTAGGTCAATTAAGAAATTAGTTCTCACAAAATTCAGATTCAAATTCGTCTAAAAACTCATCAAAGTCATTTAAGACAGATATACCTGTATCTTCTAATTCATTATATAAATGTTCTTTGTTAGATAACATTGTTTTATAAATTTCTTTATTTGTTTCTTTGTATTTTTCTTCTAATTTATTTTTAAATTCGTCAAAATTCTCCATTGCGTATTCACTATCCCATGGATCATCTAAGTAATTAAATTTACGTGCGTTTTTTGCAGTGTGAGAACAAACATCTTCTTCGTGAGTTTGGAATGTTGGTGTTTGGTTGATCCAATTACTTGTGTACTGTCCTTTTGCAATGAAGTCTTCTGATTCTGACGAGTCTGTAATTTCAAATGTTGCTGTAAAATTAGAATGTTTAAGTTTTGCTTTTAGTTTATTTTGTTTGTCTGTTTTGAATTTATATTCAAAAACTGATGTAAAGAAAATTTCCATATTATAATCAAATGTATTTCGTCCATTACCTAAAATTCTTACTTGGAACATATATTGATCAATATCTTTATTGTATTTGATTTTAAGCTCAAGATTTTTTTGTATTATTTTATGTGAGAAATATTTCTCATCATCTACTGCGTATGGTACATTTTCAAAATCTATGTTATAAAAAGCTTCTCTTTCAACTATTTGTTTTAAATAAATAAAATCAATTATGTCTTGTTTATTTGTTGATTGCACGCTGCATTCTCCGAATGCGAATGATAAATTTGCCATATATTATCCTTTCTTTATGGTAACTCTTTAATATATCTTTTGTTACTATGATATGCTTTTTCGTATTTTTCTTTTAACTTATCATATAGTTTTGGTTGTTCTTCTTTAAAATATTTATTAAAATTCACAACTAACCAATATTTTTGTTTATCTGTTATTTTATATCGTTGTTGCAAGCGTTTTGCAATTGAATAAATTGGGAAATTCACATTCCATTTATCAAATTCTTTATTATATTTGAATTACAAATTCCGTCAATTATAATATGTTCATTATCTGTAATACTTAATAGAAATGGTGATTCTACTTTTTCAATATATTCATAATATTTTTGCATCATGATTTCTTCTTCAACATATTCAAGTTCCATGAATGGTTCTCCTTTCTTTTAATTTAATTATTTTTAATAGAAAATATTGTTTTTAAGTTTTACTTTGAATCTATCACGGTTTGAGTAATTAGCTGATAGATCTGATATTGTTTTACAAGAACGTATATAATTTATAATTGGTATATTGTTTTCTTTTAATATTTCTTTTAATTTATCAAAATCAATATCTTCTCGTGCATTGTCATAACGATATTGGTTAAACTTTTTTTTATCAAATTCATCAACATCATCATTAGATCTAGTGCTTTCTTTCATATAATAACTTGTTTTTTCCATAATATCTTCATATTGCATATATTTATCATAATCACCTATAAATTTATGAAAATTTAAAACTATATTTAATTCATTAAGTTGTTTTTTGTTAGTAAACGCATATATTGCATTTCCAAAATGTTTTTTTAATTCGTTTTTGTAATGTCGAAAATATTCAATGTTGTTTATTATAATCTCTTTTTTTTGTGGAGGTAATTCTGGATATAGTTTTTCTATATTAGTAATTTTTTTATATGTATAAATAGATACTGGAATTCCTACAATTAGTATTAATATTAAAAATTGAGTGAATGTTCCATAAACAAAAATTAATAATGGTAGAGAAACAATCGTATATACTCTACCCCAGAATTTTGTGTTTGAATATTTTTTTAGATGATTTGGTCTATGTCTTTTAAAAGTTACATGTTTTAATGTTTTTACGTGAATTAATAATAATGCATTTGTTAATAAAATAAATGTAACAAATGATAATTGTTTAACTATATTTATATTTTCTATGAAAATGTATTTAAGTGAGTCAAAAATAAAATTTATAGTTGAACTGATAATATTAACAATCGTTGTAAAATGCATTATTGTTGCTAATATTATTATAATAGCAAGAATAGAATATGTTAGAATTTTCTTATTTGTTTTGTTTAAGTCGTTTACTTTTTTCATATTAACGTAATCGAGGAGACACCTTATTTTAATGAGGTGAGGAATCGATTCCTTTCTTTGAATTTCTTATTTTTTCTTTAGTTTCAACAACTGTTTTTCTTGATTTCAATAGATTTTTATGGTATAATAAATGTATGAAATAAATCTAATGAAAGGAGTTCGAGTATGGAAACAATTGAGATTAGTCGTACAATTAAATCACGTATCGTTTTTGAGAATGATAAAGATATTCCAAAAATGGTTGAGTCACAAGAAGCTTTTAGACAAGGTTGTAATTTTGTGTCAGAATACATGTTTAATAATGGTTTTCCGATGAATACAACAACTTTAGTAAAACTTCTTTATAATGATTTACGTTCTAAATTTGGTTTAAAGTCACAAATGGCTCAGTCTTGTGTTCGTACTGTGATAGCTAGATATCGTAGTGTTCAGACTCAGTTACGTAAAGAGTACGTCTGGGACGGTTATAAAAAAGATAACCATGGTAAACAAGTTAAGAATTATGTTCCTAAGACACTAGAATATCTATGGTATCCTATTGAATTTAAACGTCCACAGCTTGATTTGGTTCGTAACCGAGATTATTCTCATAAAAATGACGGAACTATGACATTGAATACAATACACGGTCGTGTGATTGTTAAACCCACATTTAAAGGATTTGAACAATATTTTGACGGTTCATGGAAATTCGGTATTGCAAAAGTATTAAAATCAGGTAAACACTGGTATTTACACATCGCAGTAACTAAACAAGTTGAACAATCAGAGTTCAAATCATCTCATGTAGTAGGTATTGATCGTGGTTTAAGACAATTGTTAACCATTTATGATGAAAAAGGTAGAACTACATTTGTTAATGGTAAACAGATATTGCAAAAACGTAGATATTATAAAAATTTACGTAAAGAATTACAATCAAAAGGTACTAAATCAGCTAAACGTAGATTAGAAGCTATTGGTGAACGAGAATCCCGTTGGATGAATGATGTAAATCATTGTTTATCTAAGACACTCGTTAACCGCTATGGTAGTGGTACAATCTTTGTTTTAGAAGATTTAACAGGTGTAACATTTGATACTGTTTCAAAACGTTCTAAAAAAGATAGGTATGAACATCATTCATGGTCTTTTTATGATTTTGAACAAAAGTTAATTTATAAAGCATTTGACAAGGGTTCACAAGTAGTGAGTTGTGATGCTCACTATACTAGTCAACGCTGTCCAAAATGTGGATATATTGATGTAAAAAATCGTAATAAAGATAGACATGAATTTGGTTGTAAAGCTTGTTCTTATAGAACAAATGATGATCGTGTAGCTGCTATGAATATCCAGTTTTTAGGGACTCTTTATAACAGTGGTAATCCTAAACCAAGTTTTGAAAAATTAGATAAAATAAATTAACGTAACGGGTCTCATATGGTTCGTTATTGGGTAGTTGTCAACCTGCCCTTGTGTAAACTTGTTTTTAAGTCATAGGAGTTGTTAAAACGTTTGTACTAGATGAGAGTTTACAAGCCACCTACTTTAACTTTAGTTGGTGGTAGTTGACATTCTTCTTCAGTTGGTTTTGTATAAAGTTTTTCTTTAGTCATTGTTTCTCCTTTCAATAAAAAAGAACCCCTTAAATTTAAGGGGTTAATTTTTTTGTTTATTTTTAATAAATTGTGCATCATGGTCATTTAATATATATTTTTCACCTTTATAGTTAATAAGATAATTTTTATTATATGTAGAATCTTGTTCAAAAGTGAATATATTGGTTTCGTTACTATTTGGTTGAATATTATCATATTTTACATATTTATAGTTTGAAGGTAATGGATCAATAACAATCTTATCTTTTTCAACGTGAATATGTTGCTGCACACTTTCAAACGGTACGTATTTATCAGTTTTAATGTATTGTTTGTCTAGGTTAGTTATACCTATTAGCATTGGTGTTATAATGGAAATAAATATAAGAAATAAATAAGTTTGTCCTTTTATATCGTAAATATTGAGTTTACCCATTATATAGTCTATTGTTAGCCAATAAATAAGTAAAAATATTATACTTAAACCGATGAGTAATATCATTACTAATGTTGTAAAACTTGTATCAATTATCATTATTTATTCACCTCAAATTCAAAAATATTTTGAATAATTTCAACAAAATAATCACTTAAACTGTTTGTTGTTATATATTTTTTATATTCTAATCGAATATCGTCAAAACTTAACTCGTCCATTTTGTTTTTAATTTCATCTGCATAAAATTCGTAATATTGTTGTTCTTCTTTTTTATTTGATGTTAATATTTTATCAATTTTATTAACATTGATTTTTTCAATTACATTTAATGTATCTTTTAACTCACGATCATTTGTTATTGTTAATAATTCTTTAATATATGTTTTGATAGCTTGTATTTTAAGTTCATGTAGAATTGTATCAAGTATATTTAATGTGATTGATTTTTCTTTTAACTTTTCAGTTTGTCCTATTAATTTGTAATTATATTCTTTTGTAATTTCATTAATTAAATTATTTGTAAACGTTATTAGATTCGAAACATTGTTATAACTTTCTTCTGATAACAAGGCTTGTTGTATGTATGATTCTGGATGTATATCATAAAAAGTTAATGTTTCTTCAGTTAGTGGTTTTGTTTTTAAATTGTATTCCATATAGTCCTTTCTAAATAGAAAAAGAACCCCTATTTTAAGAGGTTCTTCGTTTGTTTATTTTATTTTTGAACTTTACCTTTTAAAGTTTTACCAGCTTTAAATACAGGTGAAATTCTACTTTCGATAATTAGTTCTTCATTAGTTTGTGGGTTACGACCTTTTCTTTTAGCACGTTTTACTGTTGAAAACTTACCAAATCCAATAAGGTTAACGTGTCCACCACGTACTAATTCTTCTGTAACAGTTTCTGTGAATGCTGCTAAGAATTTTTCAGCTTCTACGTGTTTACAACCAGTTTTTTTAACTAATTCTTTAATAATTTCTTTTTTATTCATATATAAAAAATCTCTCTTTCGTGTTTTATTATTGATATACTAGTATTTTAACATGTTTTTTAGTACTTGTCAATACTTTTTTTATAGTTTTTTCTGATATATCAATATTTTTTAATGTTTTTTAAGAAATTATTTCTAATTGTTCTTTATTTGATTTAACAAATCCACCATAAACAGCTTCAGGTACATAGTCATTATAATGAATTGATACATCAAATTCTAAATCAGTTAAATCAAAATCTTTAACTGTTGTGATATTCATACCACTACCTCCACCGTAGATTCTATCAAATAAACCACATAGTGTACCTGCTTTAATTGTTACTGGTTCATTGTTAAATAATTTGGCTACAGCTTCAAAGTTATTTGTGTTAGGTACAAATGTAAATTGCATAGCTGTAAGGTCTGAATCGTATTGGTATAATTCTTCATAAACTTCTTTTAAGAATTTATCTTTATTTTCTTTAAACACGTCTTTAACATTATAACCTTGAGATTTAATAAATTTACCCATATAAGTATTTTCTATTTCTTTTAGTGTATCTTCTGATATTTCATTATCATTATTGAACTCGTTATATGCATTTGTCCAACAAACGTGGTCTAAATATTCATCTTCTGGGTCACCACCTAAGTAAATAGCTAAATTAGAGAAATCTGAATTACCTAATATTTGTTCAAGATTATGTTCGTGTTTGATTAGATCGTATAAATATCCTAGTACGTCTTCTTCAATATAAGATTCTGTTAATCCGTCTATATCTTGATTTACACATTCTTCCATAAAATCATTTTTGATTTTGTAAATTTCATCTTCGTATGTGAACCATTCGTTCTCAATAAAATAATCATATACAATATTTATAAATGGTACTTTACCTTTTTCATTAGCGTAATCTTCTAATAATGTTTTAATTGTGTTATCACTTAACTCATCACGATAATCCCAGTATTCTGAATAACTAAATTCGTTTTTGTTTTTATCGTAATAAACACCATATTCAGATACATTGTTTTTTAAAAAATTAATTACATGTTCTTTTGTCACTTCATTTTTTACAAGTATTGTGTTAAAAACATCTAACATATGATTTCTTGTAAATAATTCTATTTCTTCTTTATATTCTTGTAATTCGCTTAATGTCGTGTTTTTTAAGTTGTGTACTAGTTTTTTATGTAATAAATCAAGTGGTTGTTTATTAATCATTTTAATATTTTCAAGATAATCTTCTTTTGTGTAATCCTCATCATTAAAGTTTGAAATATCATATTCAAAATCACTAATTGCGTTATCAATGATTTCTTTAATAATTAATTCTTCATTATCAAACTCCCAATATGAATTATATTCACTTAATTTATTTAGTTTAAAATAGAAATCTTCAATTTCTTGCAACTCATCTTTTGTAAATTCTTCAGTTAAAAGATCTCCGTCTAAATGATTAAGTGGGAAATCGATATCTTTTATTGTGTATGTTTTAGTCATTGTGTTAATCCTTTCTTTTTCTTTGTATATCAAACTGACATAATATTCGTGGACACTTTGGACATTTTGGACAAACGAAAATAATTTTGTCCAAACTCGTTATCCCAGTCGTACCAATGAGTTTGGACATTTTGGACACTTTGGACACTTTTTTTGATAAAAGTCACTAGAAAAAAAATTAAAATTTAGAATGACTTTTTCTCAGATGTTGTCCATTTTGTCCAATTTGTCCAAAAGTGTTTAAAAACGTTGATATAACAACATTGGACATTTTTAAAAATTTTGTCCAAATGAGGTGTATTTTGTCCAATTTGTCCAAATTAGTTATCTTAATTTAAATTTTGTCCATTTGTCCAATTTGTCCATTTTGTCGATTTGTCCAAATTATTTATTTTGTGTTTTAATTGGTTTAATTCCAGATTCTTTTAAGTGCTTGTTTAAAGTCACTAAATTTGGTTCAAATAATAATTGATCAATATCTTTTATTAAACCAGTTTCTTCTAAGTAATCTTTTAATGTATATCCCTCAAAAGAAATTCCACCTACTTCAGTTTCATCATCTTCTAGTTTATACTTTAATAAATCGTTATAGTAATTATTTTTTGTTATTTTATAACTATAAACGTGATATATTTTATAGTTTTTGTAAATGTTATTAACTAAAGCTTGAAATTTTGGATGATGTTTAATAAATTTAACTTTATCAACATAAAGATAAAAATTATCAATGTTTTTTATATTATTAAATATTTTTATTTTATATTGTTTTTCTATTTTTCGTTTATATTTAATATCATATTCACCAATGAATTTGTTTTCTATTTCAATGTATCCTTCATTAATTAATACAGTTGTTAGTTCATCAAAGACACGTTTACTGTAAATATTAATTGTTTTTACTAATACTGCTAAGAAAAGTGATATTATCATTATAGATAAATTTAACCAAGTATTTGTGAACTTAGGATAAATACTTGTTACTATAATTATAAACAATAAAACAATAGCAGTTCGTCCGCTATGTCTTTTAGCAGTTTGTAATTTTTTATATTCTGTTAATAAATTTGTTGAATTTTTTTCTTTCATTTTTAAACCTCATGTTCTTTTATTTCACAATTTGTAATTAGATAATGAGCATTATAAACACCATAATCTATGAGTGTACTTGAATGTGAATTTCTTATATCAAGATACTTAACATTTTTCATATTTAATTCACCTAGAATAAATTCTAATGCTTCTTGTGGTGTATTGAATTTATCTAATTTAATTGTATCGTATCTATCATAGTCTTTTATTTTAAAGATGACTTCATTTAATTGATTTTTATTTATTGGTTGAAGTAAATGTTTGTATTGATTAATCTTAGTTATTTTAATCATAACTGTCCTTTCTATTCTATTAGGTATTTGTTTATTTTAAATCCGTAATTAATTTTTTCAAAATATTTATTTGGGATTATCAATTCTTGGATTGGTTTATTGTCTACATAATTATCATTTAATGCATCTCTGATTATATATTCTAAATCAATTAACATATTATAGTCGTTTTCATTTTTGTATTTAGTAATACATTCATTTAAATCTTCAATTAATTTAGAATTGTATTTAATATTATATGTATTTCGTAGTTGTTCTTGAAAATAAGTTATTGTTCTATATACATAATAATCATGTATTGCAACGTCTTCAACGTATGCTGTGAAATTATATGTCAAGGAAAGCACCTCCAGTTATAGATTTTATTTAGATGAGTTTATTAATTATTTAACCCAACCTCAAATTAGTAAGGGTTTTAGGGATACCTAACTAAATAAAATAATTCGTAGAATTATTTAAAAATTTCGTGGACATTTTGGACATTTTGGACACTCTAAAATAATTTTGTCCAAACTCTCTAGCCCAGTCGTAGCAAGGGGTTTGGACATTTTGGACACTTTGGACACTTTTTCCTGCAAAAGTCACTAGAAAAAATTAATAAATTTTAAAATGACTTTTTTAAATATGTTGTCCATTTTGTCCAATTTGTCCAAAAGTGCTTAGAAATGTTGATATAACAGCATTGACACTTTTAAAAATTTTGTTCAAATGAATGTTATTTTGTCCAATTTGTCCAATTTGTCCAAATTATTTTTTTTAACTATTACTCAATTTTTTCTAAACCTAAATCGATTAGTAATTGAGTAAATTCATATAGCGAAATTTGTTTACCGTATTCTGTTGCTACAAAGCTCTGAATTTTACCTCTTGATTTGTATTGACTCAAAACATATACATCATGATTAGTTTCAATAACATATCGTGATTCATCACATGACGGACTAAATCTTTCAAGTCTTACTGTTCTTATTGTTTTAGGTTCGTGAATATCTAAGTCTGTAAGTAATTCTCTAAAATCTGCTAATGCTGGGTCGTTCCAGTTGTCTTGTAAGAAATAACTTTCATCAGCGTCATCTAAATTATAGTTAAATGCTGGTTTTGGATCAGCACCGTTCCAAGTTTTTGGTAATTTACTTCTTCTTGACCAAATTCTTTCAAACTCTTCTTTTGTAAATTCAAAAAATTCGATACCGTACATATTTATTACCTACTTTCTTTTTAATGATTTTAAATGCAAATAAAACAAACAAACCACAAATAAAAAAACCATAATTAACGATTTAAACCGCTTCTAAGACGAAAGATAAACAAACCGACATATTTGTCGGTCTGGTTAAATGAAACGCCTTAAAAGCTGCTTTTATGCGTTATATGAGTTTAATATATTGTAATTGTATAACGAATTTTTGTTAATTCATAGTTTTTTATTTTGTGAACAATGATAATATCTTTTATCCCAAAATATTTTTGATGTTCTATTATATATTGATTAGTTGAATTTGTATTATTTATTATAATTTGTTTTTTAAGTTTATTAATTATATTTTCTTTTTCTTTATATTTTACTTTAATTGGGTTTTGTTCTAATTCATTTAGAAATTTTTCAATTGATATATCCCCTATTTCTAATTGTGCTATTAGTTCGTTAACTTTAATCATATTTAGTTCTTTCTTATTTTATTTACTTAATAATTTATCTAATTCTTTATGTAATTGTGCGATTAATTTTTTATAATGTTCATAGACTTCTTTATTTTGTATTTGTTCTTTTAATGGTTTTTTACTTGATATATTTGCCCCACCTCGGTGAGATAAATTCATTGCGTCATGCATAATATAAAATGTACGCATTAATTCATGGAATGTCCATTTCTCATCTTCTGTTAGTGTTGTTTGTTTAAAAATTTCATTAAATCCACTATCTTGACTAGTAATATCACTGAATTTATTACCATTTACGTCACCAGTTTTGTAATGAGTATGTAAACTAATATCTGTTTTTGTTCTATTAAATGTGTTAATATAACCACCAGACCAGTACCACCCGCAATCAAATGTACCACGTTGTAGGTAGTATTTTGTATTATTTTCATCAATACCTAATAAATAGTATGTTTTACCATACCAGTTCATTTTTTCTTTTTCTAATAAATGTTTATAAAAATTTAAAT
>ERZ773272.45-NODE-45-length-46264-cov-64.244108_pt1 | contig 46264 bp, 36 predicted proteins | sample MGYA00511891_ERZ773272 | MGnify/ENA primary metagenome ERZ773272 (study PRJEB29015, sample SAMEA2738150) | human oral metagenome | biome: human oral; feature: human-associated habitat; material: saliva | place: China | collected 2198 ...
TCGCGGCGGCGGTTCCGGCGGCTTCAACCGCGGTCCGGGTCGTCCCGGCCCCGGCGGTCGCGGCAATGCACAGGGTGCATTCGGTCGCGGTGGCTCCAAGCGTAAGGGCCGCAAGTCCAAGGCAGCTCGCCGCAATGAGCAGGAGCAGCTGAACGCACCGGCACCCGGTGGCGTGGTTGTTCCTCGCGGCGACGGCTCGACCGAGATTCGTCTGCGCCGCGGCGCGTCCATCATGGACTTCGCTGAGAAGATTGGCGCAAACCCGGCATCGCTGATTACGGTTCTCTTCCACCTGGGTGAGATGGCTACCCAGACTCAGTCCCTGGACGAGGAGACCTTCGAGCTGCTGGGTGCCGAACTGGGCTACGTCATCAAGATCGTTTCCCCGGAGGATGAGGAGCGCGAGCTGCTCGAGTCCTTCGACATCAACCTCGAAGCCGAAGCAGAAGCTGAGGGCGAGGACGTTCTGGAGGTTCGTCCCCCGGTCGTTACCGTCATGGGTCACGTTGACCACGGTAAGACCCGCCTGCTGGACGCTATCCGTAACACCAACGTCATTGAGGGTGAGGCCGGCGGCATTACCCAGCACATTGGTGCATACCAGGTCCACACCACCGTTGAGGGTGAAGACCGCGCGATTACCTTCATCGATACCCCCGGTCACGAGGCGTTCACCGCTATGCGTGCCCGTGGTGCGAAGGTCACCGACGTGGCAATCCTCGTGGTCGCAGCGGATGACGGCGTGATGCCCCAGACCGTTGAGGCACTGAACCACGCACAGGCAGCTAACGTGCCGATCGTGGTTGCTGTGAACAAGATCGATAAGGAAGGCGCCTCCCCGGAGAAGATTCGTGGCCAGCTCACCGAGTACGGTCTGATCCCCGAAGAGTACGGTGGCGACACCATGTTCGTGGATGTCTCCGCTCGCAACGGCACCAACATCGACGAGCTGCTTGAGGCTGTCACCCTGACCGCTGACGTGCTCGAACTGACCGCTAACCCGAACAAGGAAGCACGCGGCGTTGCTATTGAAGCAAACCTGGATAAGGGCCGCGGTGCGGTTTCGACCGTCCTGGTTCAGTCCGGTACCCTGCGCGTCGGTGACGCTATCGTTGCCGGTGTTGCTCACGGTCGTGTTCGTGCAATGTTCGATGAGAACGGTCAGGCTGTGAAGGAAGCTGGCCCGTCCCGCCCCGTTCAGGTGCTGGGTCTGTCCACCGTTCCTCGTGCAGGTGACACCTTCCTCGCCACCGAGGAAGAGCGTACCGCTCGTCAGATCGCTGAGAAGCGTGAGGCTGCTGATCGTAACGCTCAGCTGGCTAAGCGTCGTAAGCGCGTGACCCTCGAGTCCTTCGACGCCGCTGTGGCTGAGGGCAAGATGGACACCCTGAACCTGATCATTAAGGGTGACGTCTCCGGTGCTGTGGAAGCACTGGAAGAGTCCCTGATGAAGATCGACGCCGGTGGCGACGAGGTTCAGCTGCGCGTCATCCACCGCGGTGTGGGTGCTATTACCCAGAACGACGTGAACCTGGCTACCGTGGACAACGCGGTCATCATCGGCTTCAACGTCCGCCCGGCAGAGCGCGTTGCAGAACTTGCCGACCGCGAAGGTGTCGAGATGAAGTTCTACTCGGTCATCTACCGTGCGATTGAGGAAATTGAGCAGGCCGTCAAGGGTATGCTCAAGCCCGAGTACGAGGAAGTGGAGCTCGGCTCCGCAGAGATCCGCGAGGTCTTCCGCTCCTCCAAGTGGGGCAACATCGCAGGTTCGATCGTCAAGAACGGCATCATCAAGCGCAACGCCAAGGCACGCCTGGTGCGCGATGGTTCCGTGGTGGCAGACAACCTCACCATCGAGTCGCTGCGTCGTTTCAAGGACGACGCTACCGAGGTTCGCGAAGGTTTCGAGTGTGGTATTGGCCTCGGCTCCTTCAACGACATCAAGGAAGGCGACATTATCGAGACTTGGGAGATGCGCGAAAAGCCGCGTGTCTAAGACTCACACGCTGATGCGCCCGTCACCCGCTAGTGTTCCCGCACCCGCAGGCTTCTAAAACTTAGAGCCTGCGGGGCGGGTGCTGGCGGGGCGGGCGCTTCCGCATTACCTGGAACGCTTCCAAAGAAGCACCTCGAGTGCCCACGGAGGCGCTACAACATTTCACCACGACATTTCACCACGATATTTCAAGGAGAAACACATGGCTGATGCAGCCCGCGCGGCACGACTTGCCGACCGCATCAAGGTAATTGTGGCGAAGGCGCTGGAGCGTCGTGTTAAGGATCCCCGCCTCGGTTTTGTGACCATTACCGATGCCCGCGTGACCAACGACCTGCAGCACGCAACCCTCTACTACACCGTGTTCGGTTCCGAAGAGGACGCCGAAAACACCAAGAAGGCGCTGGAATCCGCTAAGGGTATTCTGCGCGCCGAGGTGGGTAAGAACATTACTGCCCGCCTGACCCCCACCCTGACTTTCGTCGCTGACGAGGTTCCCGAGAACGCCTTCCACATTGAGGCGCTTCTGCGTGAGACTCGCGAGCGCGACGCCGCCCTGGCTGCCGCAGCTGAGGGTGCCGAGTACGCTGGTGAGGCTGACCCGTACAAGAAGGATGAGCCTGCCGAGGGTGAGGACGCCTAAGTGGCGAAGAAGCAACCTCAGGGCCCGTCCGGTCTGATGGTCATTGATAAGCCCGCCGGGATGAGTAGCCACGACGCAGTCTCTCAGATGCGTCGTATTGCTGGCACCCGGCGGGTTGGTCATGCCGGTACGCTGGATCCTGCCGCGACCGGCGTGCTGATTTTGGGCATTAATAAGGCGACTAAGCTGCTGACCTACCTGGTTGGTCAGGATAAAACCTATGACGCGACGATCCGCCTGGGCATTGAGACGCTGACTGAGGACGCCGAGGGCGAGCACATTGCCGCGCATCCGGATGCCGTTGAGGCGCTGACCGGTATGGACGCTGAGCAGATGCGTGCGCGCATTCTGGAGGCTGTGGCGCAGCTGAGCGGCGATATTCTGCAGGTTCCTTCGGCTGTGTCTGCTATCAAAATCAACGGTGTTCGCTCGTATGCGCGTGTGCGTAGCGGTGAGCAGGTTGAGTTGGCGGCGCGTCCGGTGACGATTAGCGAGTTCACGGTGCATTCTGTGACTGCCGGTTTTGCCGAGTACGTGATTGAGGACCCCGAGAACGAGGGCGAGCACATGGCAACCTCGGTTCCCGTGATTGACTGCGATGTGACGGTTTCGTGCTCTTCGGGTACCTACATTCGTGCCCTGGCGCGTGATTTGGGCAAGATTCTGGGCACCGGTGGCCACCTGACGGCTCTTCGCCGTACCCGTGTGGGTGCGGTGGTGCTTGAGGATGCCGCCGATTTGGCGCAGTTGAAGCAGCGCCGTGAAGAGTCAGCACAGCTGGAAGATTTGCCGCTGCTTCCCCTGGAGGCGGCGGCACGCCGCATCTTTGGTGCGCGTGAGCTCTCCGCTGCGGAGGCGAGCGATATTTCTTACGGGCGCCGTATTAGCCCCAGTGGTGACGGTTCCGTGGTGAAGCGTTCCGTGCACGCGAGCGCGGATGAGTCCGGCGCGGTGCAGCATGCCAGCGTTGAGGGTATTGTGGCGGGCTTCGCCCCGGACGGTACCCTGGTTGCCCTGTTGGAGAATAAGAAGCAGCGCGGGAAGGTGCAGGCCGCCCCGGTGCTGGTTTTTGAGGCGAATCGTTCCTTCAACTAGGCGTTGAAGGCTTATGATAGGCGAAGAGGGTTCGGCGTTTGCGCCTGCTCAAATCTGATTTGCTCAAATCTATCTGATTCAGCGCCCTGTTGAAGGAGCGCCTTGTTGAATGTGCGCCCCTATTCATTCAATGCGCTAACGTATATACAACCCCTGAACACACATGACTACTCGTGCGGGTGCCGCCCGGCCCTGCTGAAGGAGAGAAGATGAGCGAGAACCAGAGCTCCGCTAATAAGGCGAGTGAGCCTCGTACCGCGCCGGTACCCCGCGTGGAGTCTGCACAGGCTGAAGCTACCGCATCCGGGGCTGCTGCGACCGGAACTGCTACTCAGGGCGGTGCCGCGAAGGCTGCCGGTGCTAAGACTGCTGAGCCTATTTCTGCGGCGAAGGCACCCGAGGGTGTTCGCGTAGCCGCACCGGCGTCCGGCGATAAGGCATCGAAGAAGGCAGATAAGAAGGCTGAGAAGAAAGCAACCCGCGAGGCCTTTGCTCGTCCCAAGAGCCTTGAGGAGGCGGCTAAGCCTCAGAACCGTGCGGCGTTCCGTGCGGCGGTGGCGCTGTACGGTCTGTTCATGATTGCGTACGGTGTGTGGCAGGTTCTGGGCGGTGTCCGCGTCATTCCGGATGCCCCTCAGGATTTCGCAAACCCCTCGGTGCAGTCGAACTACGTGTTCTTCGCGGCAGCCTATGTGGGTGTGGGCCTGTCCTTCGTGTTCATTGCCCTGAAGTTCAAGTGGGTGAACATGCTCGTGTTCTCCTGCCTGGTGGTTTTCCTGGGCGGCGTGGGTCGTATCCTGTCGTGGGCGTTCTTCGGCACCCCGCACTGGTCGCTGATTGTGCTGATGGTGACTGAGCTTGTGATTCCTCCGTGCCTGCTGGTGTGGTACAGCTGGATTAACAAGTCCAATAAGATTCGCGAGGAGATGCTGAAGGCTTCTCGTAACCAGGCTCGTAAGTAGTCGTAACGCCCGGGAAGGTTCCTGCCGCACGGTGGGGTGCCTGCCCGGGCTTTCTTATGGGCGGGGCTTGGCTTGTGGGTGGGGTTCTGTCGCTGCCTGTCAGATACCCCGCCGCACCCGCCACCTCCGCCGCACCCGCCACGCTAGGGGAGGGAGCACCGCCTGCCAGGGCCGCCGTTCCATTCCCTGTTGATTCCCGTTTTGAATTCTGCATCCTGCCGCCTGTGGTCTAGGATGGTTAGGTACATTTATCTTTTTCAGGAGAGCCCGTGACCCTCTACACCGCTTTGAGCGAGGTCCCCGCCGGCTACGGCCCCTCGGTCGTAACCATCGGCAATTTTGACGGCGTGCACCGTGGACATGCCCGCGTGATTTCGCGCGTGGTCTCCCTTGCTGAAGAGCATGGTTTGAGCTCTATCGCGGTCTCTTTTGACCCGCACCCGATGCAGGTGCACCGTCCCGAGGTACCCCACCACGATATTATGGGTCAGGGCTCGCGCCGCTACTTCATGTGCCTGCTGGGTCTGAACGACTACCTGCTGCTGAACTACAACCTGGAGTTCGCTTCGCAGACCCCTGAAGAGTTCGTGAAGTCCACCTTCGTGGATGCGCTGAACGCGCGTTTCGTGGTCATTGGTGACGACGTGCGCTTTGGTAAGAACAACTCCGGCGACCTGAACACCATGCGTGAGCTGGGGGAGAAATACGGCTTTGAGGTGGTTGTCGTTGAGGATCTGATGGTGGATGAGAATACCCGTTGCTCCTCGACCCGCATCCGTCAGCTGTTGCTGGAGGGCGATATGCCCGCCGCAGCCGAGCTGCTGGGCCGCCACCACATGATGGCCGGTGAGGTTGTACACGGTCTGGCGCGCGGCCGCGAGTTGGGCTTCCCGACCGCGAACCTTGAGCTTGAGGCGCGCGGCCTGATTCCCGCCGATGGCGTGTACGCCGGCTGGCTGGTGGACGAGTCCGGCAACCGCCACCCCGCCGCTATTTCGGTGGGTACGAACCCGACCTTTGACGGTATTGAGCACCGCCAGGTTGAGGCGCACGTGATTGACCGCCCGGAAGAGCGCGTGGAGGATTTCAACCTGTACGGTCAGCGTGTGCTGATTGAGTTCGTGAAGCGTCTGCGCCCCATGGTGGCGTACACCGGTGTTGAGGCGCTGATTGAGCAGATTAGCGATGACGTGGTGCAGACCCGCGAGGTGCTGGCTGAGGACGCGAAGAACTACTGCCCGCCGGAGTGCCCGGTGCAGGCGGAAGTGAAGCATCCCCACTTCTAACCCCACCACCTCTCACCCCACTGCCCTCTCACCCCACTATTGGGAGCCGCAGCCTGCGTTTTCTGCGGTGATGACGTGTGATGCCCCGGCGGTAAGATTTTCGGATCTGCCGCCGGGGCTTCGCGTACCCGACCGGATGCGCCGCAGCGGGCGCTGTCCCGCGCCTGACCTTGTGCGTCGCCCATGAAACCTCGCGCGCTGCCCGCGCGGCACCCCTGTTTTAGCCGTCCCCGTTTTAGTCGCCCCGGTTTTAAGAGAAGATAGAGTCATGGAAAAAATGAACGTCGAATCCTTCAACCTCGACCACCGCGCCGTAGCAGCACCCTACGTGCGTATCGCAGACCGCAAGGTCCTGCCCGGTGGCGACACCCTCATCAAGTACGATATCCGCTTCACCCAGCCGAACACCGCGCACCTGGAAATGCCGACCGTGCACTCCATCGAGCACCTGAGCGCCGAGCACATGCGCAACCACACCGACCGTCTGATTGACTTCTCCCCGATGGGTTGCCAGACCGGTTTCTACGCGCTGACCCTGGGACTGGAACCCGAGGAGTTCTTCCCCATCCTGGAAGCAACCCTCAACGATATCCTCAACGCGACCGAGGTTCCGGCAGCGAACGAGGTGCAGTGCGGTTGGGGCGCCAACCACACCCTCGAAGGCGCGCAGGCGGCGGCTCGCGAGTTCCTCGCGGCACGCGATGAGTGGGCGCAGGTGATGGCGTAATGAGCGCACAGATTCCCGACGCTTTCGCATCCGCCTTCAACCCGGTGGACTTTGACCCGAACGCTTTCGACCCGGCTGAGGCATTCAACAGCATGTTTGAGCTGATGGACGGCATGTCTAACGCCATCATCATTCAGGTGGCAATGGATGAGGAACTCGCACCCTTCCTGAAGGTGACCGAGGAGCTGCAGCCCTCCTTCACCGAAGGCGCGGCGGTATTCCACCCGCGCTACCTGCAGGTGGGCGAGGATCAGGTTCCGCTGCTGCTGGTTCGCTCCAAGATTGGTCTGGTGAACGCGGCGAGCGCCGTCACCGAGGCGATTAGCTACTCCTCGAACTGCCTGGGCGTCATTAGCGCAGGTACCGCCGGCGGTTTGGCTCGCGGCATCAACGTGGGCGACGTGCTGATTGGCGAGAACTACACCTACACTGACGCCGACGCGACCGCGTTCGGTTACGCGCGCGGCCAGGTTCCCGGCATGCCCGAAAGCTATGACGGTCAGGCGGATGAATGGCAGGATGCTCTGGAGCATGCGCTCGCCGCACTGGAGCCGGTGCGTGAGCAGGCTGAGAGCCCGTGGGAGGTGCGCCGCGGCCAGATGCTGGCGGGTAACTCCTTCGTGACCGCCCACAATGTGAAGGACACCCGCGAGGCATTCGAGGGTGCCATCAGCACCGATATGGAGACCACCGCTATTGCGCAGGTCTGCCACAACTACGAGATTCCGTTTATCGGTGTGCGTTGCGTGTCTGACCTGTGCGGCCCGGAGGCTGACCAGGACTTCCACCTCTCCGTGGATGTAGTGGCTCCTCGTTCGGCTCGTTACGCTCTGCAGCTGGCTGCTGAACTGTGGACCGAAGCGCAGCTGGAAGCGCTGGACCTGGCTCTCTAAAAATCTGGCGCTCTAAAGATTTAGAGCATGCGGCCAGATGTGAGCTCGCATTCAGAAGTGCCGGGGCGTGAACCTGATGGGTTTGCGCCCCGGCATTTTTGTGCCGGTTTTTTGAGCCGGTCTTTTCGTAGCGGTCTTTTTACGCCGGTTTTTGTACGCCACTCTTTCTGCCGCCCGGCACCTTGATGGACCCGGCTCGTGAGAAATGCAGAAATATTAATCGCGGTGAATATACATTCTGTGTGTTGTGGAGTACTATGTTTGAAGAAACTATCCGATCTCACAGAGGAGTACGTCGTGAAGTTCTGCCCGACTCTCGCCTCCGTCACCGGTCTGCTCGGTGGCTACAAGGTTGCATCTAGCACCGGCATCCGCCCGCTCGGTGGCGCTGTCCTGGCACTGTGCGGTGCCGTGGCTTACAAGAATTGGAAGCGTAAGGCTGGCGCAGGCCGTGCCACCTTCCTCACCGCTCTCTACTTCGGCGCGTTCGGCGCCGCTCATCCGCTCGCCAAGAAGCTTGGCGCGTGGCCTGCAGTCTACACCGTGACTGCTGTAACCGCTCTGTCCTCCATCGTCATTGGACGTAAGCGACAGAAGTAGTCTTTGACACAAAGACGGCGGAAAGGCAACGTTGCCTTTCCGCCGTCTTTTGCATTCCCACCCACCGTACCGGTTGGGTGGGAATGCGCCGGGGCGATGCGCGAAAGCAACACCTTCTGCACAACGCCCCATCACTCGATGGGGAGTAAACCAATCGGTGCCCTACCAGGACAACACCTGTGAGGCACCACCCGATACGTTTCCCCGCCACCGGCGGGTACACCCCACGAGGTAAAGGAAAAGAAGAAGATGAATACCAGCCCGGACTCATCCCCGGTACAGCAGGGAGCAGAGACTTCCGAGAACCCGCAGCTAGCGCGTGGACTCTCCCTGCGCCACATCATGTTCATCGCCCTCGGCTCCGCCATCGGCACCGGCCTGTTCTACGGCTCTGCATCCGCCATTCAGCTGGCGGGCCCCTCCGTGCTGCTTGCCTACGTTATTGGCGGCGCGGCAGTGTTCATGGTGATGCGCGCAATGGGCGAACTCGCCCTGGCGCACCCGGTCTCCGGAGCGTTCTCCGAATACGCCACCCGCTACCTCGGACGCTGGGCGGGATTCGTGACCGGCTGGACCTACGCCCTGGAAATGGCGCTGGTCGCCATTGCGGACGTCACCGCCTTTGCCGTGTACATGAAGTTCTGGTTCCCGAACAGCCCCTCCTGGATTTGGATTGTCTCGGTTCTGCTGATTCTGCTTGCCATTAACCTGGCGAAGGTCAAGGCGTTCGGCGAGACCGAATTCTGGTTCACGCTCGTGAAGGTCAGCGCCATTGTCGCCATGATTGTTGGCGGCGTGGTTCTGTTCTTCGTGGGCGTGCAGGCACACGACTCCGTGGCGCCCTCCGTCACGAACCTCTGGGCGCTTGAAGGCGGCTTCTTCGCGAACGGTTTTACCGGCTTCCTCTCCTGCTTTACCGTGGTGATGTTTGCCTTCGGCGGTATCGAGAACATCGGTATTGCCGCTGGTGAGGCGAAGGACCCGCGCACCTCAATCCCCAAGGCGATTCGCACGGTGCCGTTCCGCATCCTCATCTTCTACATTCTGACCCTGTCGGTCATCATGTCCCTGTACCCCTGGTACTCGGTGACGAAGGCAAACTCGCCGTTCGTGCAGATCTTTGAGGGCCTGGGTATTCCGGCGGCTGCTTCGATTCTGAACGTGGTCATCATTACCGCCGCTATCTCTGCACTGAACGCGGATGTGTACGGTGCCGGCCGCATGATGTACGGCCTGGCGAAGCAGAACCTCGCCCCCGCATCCTTTGCGAAGGTTACGAAGAATGGTGCGCCCTGGATGACCACCCTCATTATGGTGCTGGTTATGGCGGTCGGTGTGATCGTGAACGTGCTCTTCGAGAACGCGTTCGAGGTGGTCGCCTCCCTGGCAACCTTCGCGACCGTATTCGTGTGGGTCATGATTCTGCTGGCGCACATTGCCTTCAAGCGCAGCGGCGCCGATACCGAGGCGCAGCCGGTACGCCAGCCCCTGTGGCTGAGCTACCTGGCGTTGGCGTTCATGATCTTTATCGTGGTGCTCTTCGGCTGCTTCACCGATACCCAGCTGGCGCTGGTGATGGGCGCAATCTGGTGCCTGTTCCTGCTGTGCTACTACCGCCTCGTGGTGGTGCGCGCTCGTACTGAAGCAGCAGAAGCATAGGGGACAGAAGTATAGCCCCGGATAAACATTGAGCCCGGTATGAGAACCCGGTGGTGAAGCCCGGCGACCGGTAGTGTGATGAGCTACCTGTCGCCGGGCTTCTGCTCACCCTTCCACGAAAGCGCCCCGGTAGCGTAGAATGGGAAGAACGCGTCTGCAGTCCGCAGTAGACGACGTGTATTACAGGGCGTAAGCCCACCACCCGGCGGCAACCGTCCGTACGGGACGTATGCGGTACTAACTCTAGGAGTTAAAAGTGGCACTGGATCCCGCTGTCAAGCAGGCAATCATCAAGGAATACGCAACCCACGAGGGCGACACCGGTTCGCCCGAGGTTCAGATTGCAGTTCTGTCTCGTCGTATCGCCGACCTGACCGAGCACCTGAAGTTCCACAAGCACGATCACCACTCCCGTCGTGGCCTGATGATCCTCGTTGGTCGTCGCCGCAACATGCTCGGCTACCTGAAGAGCGTCGACATCGAGCGTTACCGTTCGCTGATCGAGCGCCTGGGTCTGCGCCGATAAAACAGGAGCGTCTTGACGCTTTTGTGGTGATTAATCGCCTTTAGGCGGTGTGTGCGGACGTGCTGTCAGCACTACCAACCCTCCATTACGGAGGCGGGTAGCGCCAGCGCGTCCGTACTGCCGCGTTGAGGGGCGCATCTTCCACTCGCGAGATTCTACGCTAAATTCCAGCGCTAGAGTTCACAGCGAGAAATCGTTGGAAGATGCCGCCTCCCTCACCTGAAAGAAAGATATAGAAGGCCGTGCCGGCACACACGCCGCGGTCCTCGGTAGCGAATTACGGAACAACACCACCTCCACGACCTTGCCGTCACACGTCGCGCACACACGTGATGTACAAGGTAGGGGAGAGGTGCCGTGGTTTCCTATCGAAGGCCGACTCGTGCGCCGTACGGCCTGCCAAGAAGAAAGAAGGAACCGTGGAAGGTCCCGAAATCAAGTTTGCTGAAGTCGAAATCGACAACGGCATTCACGGTAAGCGCCACGTGCGCTTTGAAACCGGCCGCCTCGCAAAGCAGGCTGCTGGCTCCGTCCTCGTCACCATCGATGACGAGACCACCCTGCTCTCCGCAACCGCAATCGGCAAGTCTCCCCGTGAGGGCTTCGACTTCTTCCCGCTGACCGTGGACGTGGAAGAGCGCATGTACGCAGGCGGCAAGATTCCCGCATCGTACTTCCGCCGCGAAGGCCGCCCCAGCACCGAAGCAATCCTGGCTGCACGCCTGATTGACCGCCCGCTGCGCCCCGCCTTCACCAAGGGCATCCGCAACGAGGTGCAGGTCGTTGTGACCGTCCTGACCTACGAGCCGGACGAAATCTACAACACCTTCGCAATCAACGCTGCATCCGCATCGACCTCCCTGTCCGGTGCGCCGTTCAACGGCCCCATCGGTGGCGTGCGCATGGCACTGATTGACGGCCAGTGGGTCTGCTTCCCCAAGTACTCCCAGTTGGAAAACGCTGTGTTCGACATGGCTGTTGCAGGTCGTATCGTCACCAAGGCTGACGGTACCGAAGACGTCGCCATCATGATGGTTGAGGCAGAAGCAACCGACAACTCCTGGAAGCTCATTAAGGAAGACGGCCAGACCGCTCCCACCGAAGAGATCGTCGCAGAGGGCCTGGAAGCAGCTAAGCCCTTCATTGCAGCACTGTGCAAGGCGCAGGCCGACCTGGTGGCTCGCGCAGGCAAGCCCGCCCTGGAACTGCCCTTCTTCGGCGGCCACGGCGAAGACGTCGACGCAGCAGTTGAAGCATTCGCAGCAGACCGCCTGGCAGAGGTGTACTCCATCGCTGGCAAGCAGGAACGCGAAGCAGCAGCAGCCGAGCTGCAGGAAGAGCTCATGGAAGCTCTCACCGGCGAAGGTAAGGAATTCGAAGAGCGCTCCAACGAGGTCTCCGTAGCATTCGCTGCCCTGACCAAGCACGTGGTTCGCCAGCGCATCCTCACCGAGCAGGTCCGTATCGACGGCCGCGGCCTGACCGACATCCGCCAGCTCACCGCTGAGGTTGAAATCCTGCCCCGCGTTCACGGTTCCGCTCTCTTCGAGCGCGGCGAAACCCAGATCATGGGTATCACCACCCTGAACATGCTCAAGATGGAGCAGCAGCTGGACTCCCTGCACCCGGTCAAGTCCAAGCGCTACATCCACCACTACAACTTCCCGCCGTACTCCACCGGTGAGACCGGCCGCGTGGGTTCGCCCAAGCGCCGCGAAATCGGCCACGGTGCACTCGCAGAACGCGCAATCACCCCGGTGCTGCCCTCCCGCGAAGAGTTCCCCTACGCAATCCGTCAGGTCTCTGAGGCTCTGGGCTCCAACGGCTCGACCTCCATGGGTTCGGTCTGTGCATCGACCCTGTCCCTGTTGAACGCCGGTGTGCCGCTACGCGCACCCGTTGCAGGTATCGCAATGGGCCTGGTCTCTGACGAGGTTGACGGCGAGACCCGCTACGCAGCCCTGACCGACATCCTCGGCGCGGAAGACGCACTGGGCGATATGGACTTCAAGGTTGCAGGTACCTCCGAGTTCGTGACCGCTATCCAGCTGGACACCAAGCTCGACGGTATCCCCGCATCCGTGCTCGCTGGCGCACTGACCCAGGCACGTGAGGCTCGCCTGCACATCCTCGAGGTACTCGTCAGCGCGATTGACGCACCGGATGAGATGAGCGAGTTCGCACCGCGCATTATTTCCGTGAAGATCCCGGTTGCCAAGATCGGTGAGGTTATCGGCCCCAAGGGTAAGATGATCAACCAGATTCAGGAAGACACCGGCGCAGACATCTCCATTGAGGACGACGGCACCGTGTACATCGGCGCAGCTGACGGCCCCTCCGCCGAGGCTGCACGTTCGGCAGTGAACGCTATCGCTAACCCGCAGGTTCCCGAAGTGGGCGAACGCTACCTGGGTACCGTGGTGAAGGTGACCGACTTCGGTGCGTTCATCTCCCTGACTCCCGGTAAGGACGGCCTGCTGCACATCTCCGAGATGCGTAAGCTCAACGGCGGCAAGCGCGTTGTTGACGCTGAGGACGTTGTCTCCGTGGGCCAGAAGGTCCAGGTGGAGATCACCAAGATTGATGACCGTGGCAAGCTTTCGCTGGCACCGGTTGTTGAGGGTGGCGACGACGAGTAGTCGTAACCCCCGCTAAGTGATGAGGGGCGTTCGGCGCACCCGGTGCGGTTCACTCCCCGCCGGATGCACCGGGCGCCCCTTCGCTGTGCTTGCCCCGCATCTTTTGATGCTCACCCGCCCTACAAACTGTGCCGCCCCGCCAACTGTGGACTGCCTACAGGTAATTGGGCGGGAAAGCTTACCTTCAGACGTACCTGTTGAAAGGTTCTTCTCTCTATGTCTATTTCCCTGCCCGTCGAGCTTGAGGCGATTGCCGAAGAGCTCAACTACGAGCACGGCCGCCTCATCTACGAGGGTGTAGGCGGTAACGAGGTGCGCCGCTCCATCCTGCCCGGTGGCGTACGCGTGATTACCGAAAAAATGCCCGGTACCCGCGGCGTATCCATCGGATTCTGGGTGGGAGTCGGCTCCCGCGACGAGGCCCCCGGCATGCTCGGCTCCACCCACTTCCTGGAGCACCTGCTGTTCAAGGGCACCGGCACCCGCACCGCCCTGGACATCGCATCCTCCTTCGACGCGGTAGGCGGCGAATCCAACGCCCTGACCGCTAAGGAGCACACCTGCTACTATGCGCGTGTGCTCGACGATGACGCGCCCATGGCGGTGGACGTCATCACCGATATGGTCACCAATGCCCTGCTGGACCCGGCTCACCTGGAGCAGGAACGCGGCGTGATCCTCGAAGAGATCGCCATGGACCAGGACGATCCGACCGATGTCGCTTTCGAGAACTTCGTGGAGCAGCTCATGGGCGAGAACCCGCTGGGCCGACCCATTGGCGGTACCCCGCAGGAGATTACCGAGGTGCCGCGTGACGCCGTGTGGGAGCACTACAAGCGCTACTACACCCCGGACCGCCTGGTCATTTCTGCCGCCGGTTCGCTGGATCACAGCACCATGGTCCGCCTCGTGCTGGAGGCGCTGACCCGCTACGGCTGGAACCTGCAGGAGGGCGTGGCACCGGCACCGCGTCGCGTGCGCACCGACAGCGGTATTGTTCCGCTGAGCGAACTGCGTGAGGTGGAGAAGGGCTTCGAACAGACCAACATTGTGATGGGCTGCCCGAGCATTATCGCAGGGGATGACCGCCGCTACGCGATGAGCGTGCTGACCAGCGCGTTCGGTGCGGGCATGTCCTCGCGTCTGTTCCAGGAGATTCGCGAGAAGCGCGGCCTGGCGTACAGCACGTTTGCGTTCTCCGGCGCGTACTCGGACGCCGGCTACTTCGGTATGTACGCGGGCTGTCTGCCCGCTAAGACCGAGCAGGTGCGCGAGGTCATGGGTTACGAGTTCGATAAGCTCGCCACCGCCGGTATTACCGAGGAGGAGCTGACGAAGGTCCGCGGCCAGCTGGCCGGCTCCACCGTGCTCGGTAGCGAAGATTCCGGTTCGCGCATGTCCCGCCTGGGCCGCGCTGAGCTGGATTCGGGCCTGTTCACCAGCACCGATGAGCTGCTGGAGAAGATCCGCGCGGTCTCCCTGGAGGAGGTTCGCGACCTGGCGGCGTACCTGGGGCAGCAGCAGATGATCACCACCATCGTGCGCTAACCCTCAACGTTTACGGCACGAAAATGCCCGTTCCCACACCCCCAATGCGGGGGAGGGAACGGGCATTTTGTGTGTATCAGCATCTAACGCAGAGGAGTCTCCGAGAGGCGCTACCAAGAAGTGCTTCCGGCGTTCTGCCGCCCATGCTCTTGACGCCCAGCATGAGCGGCAGAACCGAAAGGCTTGAGGGCTACTTTTGTGCCTTGGCGATAGCCTCCATCAGCACCTGAGCGTAGAGTTCCTGACCGGCAGCCTCCGGGTGAACACCGTCAGAGGCCAGCAGACCGCTCTGAGTCTGCAGAGCCTGGCGAATCGTAGAGTTCCAATCCGCAATGACCACACGGTCGGGATGCTGAGCCGCAAACTCGCGAATCTTACCGTTCGAGTAGTCAATCCAGGTCAGGTTACGTGGGCCGTAACCGGTGACCAGCACCAGCTTAGAATCGGCGGGCATAGCCGCCAGAACCTCGTCGAGCTGACCGTCCAGAATGGTCGAGTTCGCGGTCACCGACAGCACGAAGGTCTTACGAATCTGACCGTTGGCGCCCATGGATTTAATAATCGGCAGGGCCTTGGCGATGGTGCGCGCCTCCTGCGCATCGATGGATGCTTCGGGCATCTTATCGTACAGCTCGGGGGATACCGCCACCACAATGGAGTCACCCACAATGGTCACCTGCGAAGAGTTCACCGAACCGGTTGCAGCCTTCGAAGCTGAAGGGCTAGCCGAAGCCTTCGCATCCTTACCGGCAGCAGAAGCACTCGGGTTTGCAGAGGCGCTCGCAGCCTGCGCCTCCTGACGAGCCTTTAGACGCTCAGCGGCGGCACGCTTGCCGTCCTCAACGGACTGCTGGGCGGTAGTCATTGCCGGAGCGGTGTGCACCGCCAGACCGGTCGAAGCAGCAGCCACGACAACGGCAAGAGCCACCGAAACCGGCAGGAACTTAGTGCGCGAGGACTGGAACGCCGCCACCACACGGTTCGCGCTACCGCGGAAACCGTAACGGCGAATCGGGGTCTCAACCCAGCGGTACGACATCTCCGCAATAGCGAAGGTCGCCACCAGAACGCCCACGTTCACCAGCGGGGAGCGGTCCGCACCCATCAGGTAGTGCATGACCACTGCGAGTGGCCAGTGCCACAGGTACAGGCCGTAGGAACGTTCACCCACCCAACGCAGGGGAGCGAAGTTCAGCAGGCGGCGCAGCATTTCGGAGGCGCCAGCGAGCATATCGGGCAGCATACCCTGAATCACGCCCAGCGCCAGCAGGGAGGCGCCGAACAGACCCCAGGGAATCGCGCCGGGTGCCGACTCGGGAACCAGAATCGCGTAGGGAATCAGCGCGAACAGGGACAGCCAGCTGATCATGACGCGGGCGAAAGCGACCAGGCCGAAGGGCTGAGCCACACGGTACAGCACGGACTGCTGAAGCGGCGGGTACAGCGACCAGGGGCGCGCAAACGCCAGCAGTGCACCGAGCAGCAGGCCGTACAGGTGAGTGTCGGTGCCGTAGTAGACGCGGCTAATGGGGGCACCGGACATCAGCAGTGCGGTGGCGGTGCTCAGCGACGCAATAATACCGAGCACCATGACCACGCTGAAGCGACGCCACGAACGGCGTAGCAGCACGCCGGCGCCAACAATCAGCAACGGCCAGACCACGTAGAACTGTTCTTCCACAGCCAGGGACCAGAAGTTCGTGAAGAGCTCCGGGGAGGTCTGCGCGAAGTAGTCGTTACCGGCAAAAATGGAAATCCAGTTGGACGAGAAGGTTGCTGCACCGGCAAGCTGGCGGCCCAGGTTCACCTGAATATCGCCGCCAATGAGCAGGCTGACCGGTCCCATGACCAGAATCAGCAGGGCGATGGCGGGAAGCAGGCGGCGGGCACGGCGAATCCAGAAGTTGCCCAGGGCAATTTTGCCGGTGAGCGCACCTTCACGCAGAAGCAGGGAGGTGATCAGGAAGCCGGAGATGACGAAGAAGATATCCACGCCAATCATGCCGCCCGGCAGTACGGTGGGCCAGAAATGGTACACCATCACGAGGAGCACAGCGATTGCTCGCAGGCCGTCCAGACCCGGCAGAATATAACGCCGGTTAGCCTCATCTGGACGCACGGAGGAGGTAAAGAGGGACTTCATACTGTGAAAGCACTCCGTAGGATGGAAAATAGAGAAATACTTCCTAATTATATGGTTGCTATCTATAGATAACGTATTAAACGGCTTATATGACGGTTAGATTATTGCGCTTTTTATGCCGTTGAGGTTCTGCGGGGCATCTCACCCAGTGTGTGCGATGGCGTGCACCGCACCCACACGGGGGATAATAGAGGCTGTACGTCACAGCGTCTGCCCCATCGTCGGGGTGCTAACACGTTATGTGCTAACAAGTTACGGAGGAGAGAACATGACCCACGAAGGCGACGAAAAAATCTGGAAGGTAGCGGTACTCGGTGCCGCAGGCCGCATGGGCTCTGAGGCGGTGCGCGCCGTTAACACCTCCGCAGACATGGACCTGGTGGCTGCTCTGGGCCGTGGCGACGACCTGCAGGAGCTGGTCGATGCCGGCGCAGAGGTTGTTATTGACCTGACCGTTCCCGAATCCAGCGAGGCGAATGTGCGCTTCGCGGTGGAGCACGGTATGCACGCTGTGGTTGGTACGACCGGTTGGACCCCCGAACGCCTGGACTCCCTGCGGGCACTACTGGCTGAGCACCCCGAGGTGGGTGTGCTCATCGCCCCGAACTTTGCGATTGGTTCGATCCTCGCCACCGAGTTCGCGGCGAAGGCGGCACGCTACTTTGAGTCGGTAGAGATTATTGAGATTCACCACCCGAATAAGGTGGACGCCCCCTCCGGTACCGCGGTGCACACCGCCCGCAAGGTCGCCGCCGCCCGCGCGGAGGCTGGCGTGGGTGCAAGCCCGGATGCCACCACCTCCGATCCCTTGGGTTCGCGCGGTGCCGTGGTCGACGATATTCACGTGCATGCGGTGCGTCTGCGCGGTATGGTGGCTCACCAGGAGATTCTGCTGGGTGACCCCGGTCAGCAGCTGGTGATTCGTCACGATTCCTTTGACCGTGCCTCCTTCATGCCCGGCGTGCTGTTGGGTGTGCGTGAGGTAGCGGCGCATCCCGGTTTGAGTGTGGGTTTGGACGCCTACATGGATTTGTCCTAGGAGAGAGTATTGTCTGAACAGACTTCGCCTGAGAATGTGCAGGCATCTTCTGAGGCTCGTAGCCCCTGGTGGACTTCGCTGCGCCTGTGGAGTATATGCGCGTGCGTGCTGATGGTGCTGACTGTGCTGATTCTGCCGCTGCCGCTGACGGTGCAGGCCTCTATTTTGGGTGTGCTGATTTTTAGTGCCGTCTTCGTCGCGGTGGATGCCGGCGGTTGGGGTAAGACCTTCGCGGCGTTGACCTGCGCCCTGTTGACCCTGTACCTGGCGCATATTGCGCAGCAGGGCTTCGTGATGCTCACCTCCGGTTCGGTGGCTGGCATTGTTCTTGGTGCGGGTATGATCCTACTTCCGATTCTGGGCGCATGGGCGCTGGTGCGTGAGGTGCTTTTCGGTGCCCGTATTCAGCGTATGGCTCATGAGCTTGCGGCGTCGGGCGAGCTGGCGGAGGATACCCTGCCGCGCACCCCCTCCGGCCGTGTGGACCGTGAGGCTGCGGCGGTGGAGTTTGAGGGCTTCGCGGCGGCGGTGGAGCAGGAGCCGAATAACTGGAAGGCATGGTTCAACCTGGCGTGCATGTACGATGCGGGTGGCGAGCGAAAGCGTGCCCGCGCGGCGATGCGTAACGCGTGGGCGTTGCGTTCGGGCGGCCAGGTGAAGGGTATGCGCTAGGGGCTGCCCCCCCCCCGGTTATCTGTGTTGGCTATCTGTGTTCATAGCCTCTGGGGGGCGAACCTCGGGGCGAACCTCCGCGAAAGTACTGCGGGTTTGAGGGTTTGAGAGAGTCCGAATAATAGAACACGCATGAAAATTTATGCGTTCTGTAGCAAAAATCTGCAGTTCGGGCGTACTCTGGACATATGTCTGAGAACCTTTCGAACCCCGGTACTTTTGTTGAACCCGTCTTCGGTCGCCTCCTGACCGCAATGGTGACCCCCTTCGCGAAGGACGGCTCCGTTGACGAAAAGCAGGTCGCAGACCTGGCGAACTACCTTGTGGAGAACGGCCACGATGGCCTGGTGGTCTGCGGTACCACCGGCGAATACTCCACCATGACCGATGACGAGAACGAGCGCGTCTTCCAGATTGTGAAGGACACCGTCGGTTCTCGCGCGAAGATTGTTGCCGGTGTTGGTTCGAACGATACCGCGCACACTATTGAGCTGGCGCACCGTGCCGAAAAGATTGGTGTGGATGGTCTGCTGGTTGTGACCCCGTACTACAACAAGCCGACTCAGCCGGGTGTCTACGCCCATTTTGCGACCGTTGCTCAAGCAACTGAGACCCCCGTCATGCTGTACGATATTCCGGGTCGTGCGGGCATCCCCATCGCACCCGAAACCTACCGTCGCCTTGCAGAAATTGATAGTATTGTAGCGGTGAAAGACGCCAAGGCAGACTTCGGTGCCGCAACCGAAGTCATGGCAACCACCGACCTGCACTACTACAGCGGCGACGACGGACTGACCCTTCCCTGGATGGCAATGGGCGCCGTCGGCCTCGTTTCGGTGACCGCACACGTGGCACCCGCACTCTTCCGTGCCCTGATTGATGCTGTCGTTGCACAGGACCTGGTGGAGGCGCAGCGTCTTCACCTGGAACTGACTCCGATTGTCCGAGCAACCATGGGCCGTGCCCCCGGTTGCGTTGCCGCCAAGGAAATTCTTTCCTGGCAGGGTGTGCTGGATGAACCTGTCGTTCGCCTGCCGCACGTACTCTCCGAACTGGAGATTGCCCAGGCGATGCGAGCTGACCTGCTCTCCTCGAGCATCGCTCACACCCTGAAGAACGCCTAAACTTTAACGCAGAACCTGCACAACTATTCGTGCAGAGCGCGTATATATAGAGGACTTCGGCTTACTGATACGCCCCGCCTTCGGGATGCGTCATGTAGCCAACGGACGCGGACTCCACACCTAACACTAGGTGAGGGGTCCGCTCTGGCGTATTGCCGCGGTTTATCGTTGCCTGTTGAATCAAGCGACTCTAGCCCCCACTCAGACAGGGACATAACTGAGGCAGAGACACCCGCGCACTACGCCCCAAATACTTTTGAATACTTTCGGTGATTTGGACGCACCGGCAGTACCTCCGCAACCTCGGCACGTAAGAGCCGAATCAGCCGGAGTGCTTGCGGTACGAAGCGTCGCCTACGAATCACAGACATCACAAGAAAACATAGAAGAAAGAGGAGACACACGATGAGCGTCTTTGAAGCGAATCTTCCCCTCCCGCCCCGCCTGAAGAAGGACACCCTGCGCGTGGTGCCCCTGGGCGGCCTGGGCGAAGTCGGTCGTAACATGACCGTGTACGAAATCAACGGCAAGCTGCTGATTGTTGACTGCGGCGTGCTCTTCCCCGAAGAGTCCCAGCCCGGCGTGGACCTGATCCTGCCCGACTTCAGCTACATTGTTGACCGTCTGGACGACGTGGTCGCCATGATTCTGACCCACGGTCACGAGGACCACATCGGCGCGGTGCCCTACCTGCTGCGCCGCCGCCCCGACATCCCCCTGGTCGGTTCTGAACTGACCCTGGCGCTGGTTGAGGCGAAGCTCGCCGAGCACCGCATCAAGCCCTACACCCTTGCGGTGAAGGAGCACCAGGTGGAGCGTTTCGGCCCGTTCGAGTGCGAGTTCGTTGCGGTGAACCACTCGATTCCGGATGCGCTGGCTGTCTACATCCGCACCAAGGCGGGCAATGTTCTACACACCGGTGACTTCAAGATGGACCAGCTGCCGCTGGACGGCCGCATCACCGACCTGCGCCACTTCGCGCGCCTGGGTGAGGAAGGTGTGGACCTGTTCCTGCCGGACTCCACCAACGCTGAGGTTCCCGGCTTCACCCCGACCGAGAAGAACATCGGTCCGGTGCTGTCGAACGTTTTCCGTGACGCAAGCGGCCGCATCATTGTGGCGTCCTTCTCCTCGCACGTTCACCGCGTGCAGCAGGTGCTGGACGCAGCCGCTGAGCGTGGCCGTAAGGTCGTGCTCGTGGGCCGCTCCATGGTGCGTAACATGACCATTGCTGAGAAGCTGGGTTACCTGAAGGTTCCCGACAACGTGCTGGTGGACCTGAAGAAGGTTGACGACTACCGCCCCGACCAGATCGTGATGATGTGCACCGGTTCGCAGGGCGAGCCGATGGCGGCACTGTCGCGTATGGCGAACGGCGACCACAAGATTCAGATTGAGCCCGGCGACACCGTGGTGCTCGCATCCTCGCTGATTCCCGGTAACGAAACCAGTGTCTTCCGCATCATTAACGCCCTCATGAAGCTGGGCGCTAACGTGGTGCACAAGGGTAACGCGAAGGTTCACGTTTCCGGTCACGCTGCCGCCGGTGAGCTGCTGTACTGCTACAACATTCTCAAGCCGAAGAACGTTATGCCGGTTCACGGCGAGGTTCGCCACCTGATCGCTAGCGGCGACCTGGCGATGGAGACCGGCGTTCCGAAGAAGAACGTGCTGCTCTGCGAGTCCGGCACCGTCGTGGATCTGCGCGATGGCGTGGCGTCCGTGGTGGGCGAGGTTCCCTGCGAGTACCTGTACGTTGACGGCCGCTCCGTCGGTGAGGTGACCGAGAGCGACCTGAAGGACCGCCGCATCCTGGGTGAAGAGGGCTTCGTGTCTATCGTGACCGTGGTGGACCGCGCAACTAAGCGCGTGGTGACCGGCCCGGATATTCACGCTCGTGGTATCGCTGAGGACGACTCGGTCTTCGACGAGATCGTTCCGAAGATTACCGCCGCACTGGAGGATGCTCTGCACCGCGCACCCGAGAAGGTGCACACCGTGCAGCAGCTGCAGCAGATTGTGCGCCGCACCATCGGTGCCTGGATTTCGCGCCGTCTGCGCCGCAAGCCCATGATTGTGCCCGTGGTGGTTGAGAACACCTCGAAGGCCGCGAAGAACTAACATTCTGCGCGAGGCGAGCTGCCCGTCATAGCGAAAAGGCGGGGTCGATACGTTGTGTCGGCCCCGCCTGCTGTGTATCTGCAGAACGTATAAGCGAAAGTTGTGCGAAAGCTACGCGAAAGCGAACACGGTGGGGGAGAACCGCCTCATTAGCGCCTTATCGATGCCCTCATAGGTGCCGGCGTGGCGCACTTTTTAGCTCACTGATAACGAAAGAATCGGTACATTAACGGGAAGGTTGATACCCTAAAAGGTATGGCTCCACGGACCACGAAGGGTCGTAACACGACCTCTACTAAAGCAAACACTAAGAAGACCACCCGCAAGCGCACCACCTCCCGAGGTGGCGCCCAGCGCGGTGCCAACGCGGCGAACCCTGTTGCGGGCGCTATCTCCTCCGTCTGGCTGAGCATCGCTCACGCTATCGGTGGGCTCTTCCGCTCCATTGGCGCGGTGCGCACCGACCTTACGCCCGAAGACCGCCGCGACGGTGGCGCGCTCACCATCCTGCTGTTCGGCCTGATCAGCGCCGGAGTGGAGTGGTACAACTGGCGCGCCCACACCTCCCTCGGTTTGTTGCGAGCGCCCCTGGACGCCTGGCACACCATGCTGGGCGGTATTTTCGGTCAGGGCGCCCTGCTGATTCCGGTGCTCAGCCTCATCATGGCGTGGTGCGTTTTCCGTGGACCCGACCTGATTAAACGTAATAACCGCGTGGCGTTGGGCTCCTTCATCATGCTGGTGGGGACCTCCCTGTTCTTTGCGCGCCATGCGGGTCACCCGACCTTCGCGGATGGTTTTAACGCCGTCTGGGCTGGTGGCGGCGTGGCTGGCGTGCTGCTGGGCACCCCCATTGTGCGTGTGAGCGGCGGTATTGCGTTCGTTGAGATTTTGATTCACCTGCTGCTGGGTATTGCCGGTCTGATGGTTCTGACGAACACTCCGATTCGTCAGGTGGTGCCGCGTACCCTGCACCTGGTCGGTTTGGCTCTGGGTGAGAAGCCCAACGGCACGACTCGAACCTCCGTGAAGGACACCCCTTCGGATGCGACTCAGACTGTGGATCTGAACGCTGAGGAGCACGACCGCAGCTACCTGTACGAGGATGAGAAGCCGGCACGCACGGCTCCGAAGTCCGGTGGCCTGTTCTCTCGTCTGCGCGGTTGGTTGGGCTTTGCTCCCGCTGCGTCGACGGATTCTTCCCTGGACGAGTACGCCGGTGATGAAGCATTCGTGAGCGCCGTGGTGGATGAGACTCACCCGGAGACTACGCAGATGCCGGTACAGCCGGCAGACTCTGCACAGGATTCCGCTCAGCAGGCGCGCCCGGCGGCTAAGCCGAACCGCCTGTCCCGCCTGCCCGGTCGCCTCAACCAGGCACCGGCTGCGCAGGGTGCTTCTGCACAGGGTAGTTCTGCGCAGGGCACTTCTACGCAGAATAGTGCTTATTCGAGCAGCCCGGACCTCTTCGACGTTGAGGCATCGGATGCGCCCGCAGCCCGCCTGGACCAGGTGCAGCGCGCCGCCGTGGCGAACGGCCGCGTGAACCGTATTCCGGGTGAGGAACCCCTCTTTGACGTTGAAGCATACGACGGCTTCGGCGCTTCTGAGCAAGCTACACCGCAGACGAAGCCGCACCAGGTAGTGAACCCCGCGCAGTCTGCCGCACAGCCCGCTGCCTCAGCTTCCGCATCCCAGGCTCCTGCCGCATCTGCGGCTCAGCCTCCGATTCCGACCCGCATGCACTCGCCGGGTGCGCACCCGAAGAACGCGGCGTCGCGAGCGCCCGAGGCTGGTGCATCCCGCCCGCTGCAGAACAACACTCAGGCGGCGACCACCGAGCGGGCGCGCGGCGAGCAGGTTGTGCAGTCCTCCCGCGGCACCTATGTGCTGCCCTCGGAGGAGATGCTGGTTTCCGGCCCTCCCGCTAAGGAATCGTCCGAGGTCAACGAGCATGTGGTTGAGGCTCTGACGAACGTGCTGGAGCAGTTCAAGGTGGATGCGCAGGTCACCGGCTTCTCGCGCGGCCCGACCGTGACCCGCTACGAGATTGAGCTGGGGCCGGCCACGAAGGTGGAGCGTGTGACCGCGCTGAGCAAGAACATCGCCTACGCGGTGGCCAGCCCGGATGTGCGCATCCTTTCGCCTATCCCCGGTAAGTCCGCCATCGGTATTGAGATTCCGAATACGGACCGTGAGACCGTGGCCCTGGGCGACGTGTTGCGATCCCCGCAGGCTCACGCCAACCACCACCCGATGGTCATGGGCGTGGGTAAGGATGTTGAGGGCGGCTTCGTGCTGGCGAACCTCGCGAAGATGCCGCACATGCTGGTCGCCGGTGCGACCGGTGCCGGTAAGTCGTCGTTCGTGAACTCGATGATTACCTCGATTCTGATGCGCGCAACCCCCGACCAGGTACGCCTGGTGATGGTCGACCCCAAGCGCGTGGAGCTCACCGCCTACGAGGGTATTCCGCACCTGATTACGCCCATCATCACGAACCCGAAGAAGGCCGCCGAGGCCCTGCAGTGGGTGGTTCGCGAGATGGACGCCCGCTACGATGACCTTGCCCACTACGGCTACAAGCACGTGGACGATTTCAACAAGGCGGTGCGCGAGGGTAAGGTTCAGCCGGAGCCCGGTAGCAAGCGCACGATTCACGAGTACCCGTACCTGCTGGTGATTGTGGACGAGTTGGCCGACCTGATGATGGTCGCTCCGCGTGACGTGGAAGAGGCCATCGTGCGTATCACGCAGCTGGCGCGTGCGGCGGGTATTCACCTGGTGCTGGCGACCCAGCGTCCGTCGGTGGATGTGGTGACCGGTCTGATTAAGGCGAACGTTCCGTCCCGTATGGCGTTTGCGACTTCTTCGGTCACTGACTCCCGCGTGGTGCTGGATCAGCCCGGCGCCGAGAAGCTGATTGGTCAGGGTGACGCGCTCTTCCTGCCGATGGGTGCTTCGAAGCCGATGCGTGTTCAGGGTGCGTGGGTGTCTGAGTCTGAGATTCACGCCGTGGTTGAGCACGTGAAGAAGCAGGCCCCGACCATCTACCGCGAGGACGTGATGGTGTCTGCTGCGAAGAAGCAGATTGATGAGGAAATCGGCGATGACCTCGATGATCTGTTGCAGGCGGCGGAGATTGTGATTACGACCCAGTTCGGTTCGACCTCGATGCTACAGCGTAAGCTGCGCATGGGCTTCGCGAAGGCCGGCCGCATCATGGACCTGTTGGAGTCGCAGGGAGTGGTAGGCCCTTCGGAGGGTTCGAAGGCCCGCGAGGTGCTGGTCCGCCCGGATGACCTGCAGGCGACCTTGGCGCGTATTCGCGGTGAGGAGCCACCGGCGGCCGACCCGTACGCGAACGCGGTGGACCCGGGTGAGGCGGTCACCGACTATTTTGATGAGCCCGATGATGAGGGCTCGGAGGACGCCTGGCAGCTGACCGGCCGCTAGTCCTTCAACGCCCCGCTCACTCAGCCGACCCACTCAGCTGATCTATTCAGCTGAGTGAGCGTGCGACATGCACCCCGTATCGTCCCTGTGATGTCTGCTACGGCACACGTATAATGGACGGTACGGGGTGTTTGCGTATCCCCGATACGTTTAGGTGTCGGTGCGTACGCGGTCTCTCACCGTCGAAAGCCATCTACCCGTAAGGAGCCGTTATGAGTGAAGCTCGCAATTCCGCACCCGCCGGTGCGGTCAGCACAGCGAAGCCTTCGAACTGGAATGTGCCGAATGTGTTGACGGTTCTGCGTATTATTGCGGTTCCTTTTTTCATTGTTGCCCTGGTGACGGGCGGTACTTTCGGTGCCGCTGATCCGACGCACCGCTGGCTGGCGTGGATTATTTTCATTCTTGCCATGCTCACGGACTGGGCGGACGGCTACCTGGCGCGCTCGCGTAACCTGATTACGAGCTTCGGTAAGATTGCTGACCCGATTGCCGATAAGTTCCTCACCGGCGCGGCGTTCATTGTGCTGTCGGCGCTGGGTGAGTTGTGGTGGTGGGTCACGATTGTGATTCTGCTGCGCGAGTGGGGCATTACGATCATGCGCCTATTCGTCATTAAGTACGGTGTGATGGCCGCTAGTAAGGGCGGCAAGATTAAGACCGTGCTGCAGACGGTGGCGCTGGTGCTGATGCTTCTGCCGCTGGGTCAGCTGGGTCTTGGCTGGCTGATTCCCGGATGGGTTCTGATGGGCGCGGTTACCGCGATTACCGTGTGGACCGGCCTGGTGTATGTGCGTGATGCGTATATTTTGCGTCGTAACTGGTTGCAGGCTCAGGCCTCTCAGGGCGGCGGTAAGTAGAGGCGAGGGGAGTGGCGTGTGCTGCTCCCCTTCGCTGTACCTGCGGCCCGTTGTGCGCCGCGTGATGTTTTGGGCGGCGGTTCGCCGCTGAAAGGAGAGAATGATGGTTCCCCTCGTACTTGAAGATGCTCTGTCCCTTGAGCTTTCCTCCGCTGAGGTTTTCTCCGGTACCCCGGAGGCGGCGGCGTTGCTGCTCCGCGATGCGGTGCAGTTGCGTGCCTCCCGCCAGGGCCCGGTGCAGGTGGCGACGGCTGAGTCGCTGACCGGCGGGGATGTGGGCGGCGCGATTTGTACGGTGCCGGGCGCATCCGCGTATTACCGCGGCGGCGTGATTTCCTACGCCTACGAGGTGAAGGCTCAGGTGTTGGGCGTGGACGCTCAGCTGCTGGCGCGTGAGGGTGCGGTGCATCCTGCGGTGGCGGTGCAGATGGCGGTCGGTGCGGCGCGTGTGTGCGGTGCCGATTATGCGGTGTCAACCACGGGCGTTGCCGGTCCTGATCCTGCGGACGGCCAGCCGGTGGGTACGGTCTATATCGGTGTGTGTTCCCCGGGCGGTTCTGAGGTGTTTGAACGCCACTATTCGGGGGACCGGGCGCAGATTCGTGCGGCAGCGAGCGCGGATGCGATTGCTCTGCTGGCGCGTGCGGTGCGCGGCGGTGCCGGTGGGGTTCTGGAGAACGAGTTGGCGTAGCGTGCCGGGCTGGACTGGGTTGGACTGTGCTGTGCTGTGCCTGAAACGGCTGTGTAGCCGTCTGTGCGGTGCCTACCTGAGAAAAAATTTTACGGTTCAAATATATTCACAGGGTTCTTTCAGCTCCGCAGGAATAAAGGCATAGGTTCGCCTGTTTGAATAGATACAGGCCTTAAGAAGAAGACAAAAATGGCGGGGCTCCTAGCCCGCGCCCCAAAAATCAGTTAGGCTTAACTATGTACAGTCCCGCAGGTCGGGAATACCTACTCAGGAAAGTGATATAGAAGCTCATGGCTAAGCAGCGCGTATCGATTAATGGCATTACTAAGTGGAAGGAAATCGAGGAGACCCCCCGACAGGTCGCCCCGGTCGTTGAGGAAGCTAAGGTTGTTCCCCTGCGACAGGCAATCGGCGAGGTTCTTCGCGATGTCCGCCAGCGTCAGGGCCGCACCCTGCGCGAGGTTTCCCAGCGTGCCCGTGTTTCCCTCGGTTACCTGAGCGAAGTTGAGCGCGGTCAGAAGGAAGCTTCCTCCGAACTGCTGGCGTGGATTTGCCAGGCTCTGGACATTCCGATGTCCCAGATGCTGCGTGAGGTTGCCGACCGTATGGCGGTTCTCGAGGGCGTTCAGATTCCGGATACTGTTCCGGCTGAAATGTCTGAGCAGTACAAGAGCGATTACTACATTCTCTCGAAGTAACGCGAGGCGGCACATGCCGCGCTAAAACGTGAAGCGATGCCGTGCATCCCCGTAAGGTGGGTGTGCGGCATCGCTTATTCTCGGGCGATGTGACGAATTATGAAGCGAACTAGCGGTGAAACGGAAGGAGCGCTTGTGAAGCTGAGCGAATTTTGGGCGTGCATGGAGTATGAGTTCGGTGCCGGGTATGCTCCGGTACTGGCGCGTGACTTGGTGCTGGGCTCGCTGGGTCATGTGACCGCTGCGGAGGCGCTGGACCAGGGCGTTAACCCCAAGGATGTGTGGCTTGCCATCTGTGAGGAGCAGGAGATTCCCCAGGAGCGCCGCCTGGGTCCCGATAGGGAGCCGTTGCGCTAGTCGGTAAGTCTGGCGTGTTCTAGCGCAGGTTCTAGCGCAGGAGGCGGGGCCTAGTGTTTGGGCAGGACCTAGCGTTTGTTCCCTAGCATCTGTTCGAGTGCTAGCGCCTGTGCGGGCGGTATTTTCGAATAATTAGCGTAAGATTCCGGGGTTTTTCGAAAATATATGCCGAAACCCTATCCGATTTATTCGAAACCGGGTCGTAATTTTGTTCGACTCATGCTAGACTTTTCCACATCAGGAATTTTTCGGAAAAATCTTCAAAGTTTTCCACAGATTTTAAAAAATGGCCTTATCCTGTCAGGCTGTGACCCTAGAGTAGTCTCAGAAGGAACCGGTAGGCCAAAACCTTCAAGGTCTCGATTACGAGTCCCACCGATTCCGAAGAAACATTACTCCCGTCAACCACTGACAACACAAAGAACGAGGTACTACCGTGGCTAAGAACACCAAGTCTCAGAGCGTAGCTCGCGTTCCCGAAGAGGGTCGCGCCAAGGCACTTGAAGCCGTGATGGCACAGATCGACAAGAACTACGGCAAGGGTGCAGTCATGCGCCTGGGTGATAAGGAAATCACCAAGACCGAGGTTATCTCCACCGGCGCTATCGCCCTGGATGCCGCTCTGGGTATTGGCGGTCTGCCCCGCGGCCGCGTCATCGAGATTTACGGTCCCGAGTCCTCCGGTAAGACCACCGTTGCGCTGCACGCTGTAGCGAACGTTCAGAAGGCAGGCGGCGTGGCAGCGTTCATTGACGCTGAGCATGCACTGGACCCGATCTACGCGGCTAAGCTGGGCGTGGACATCGACCAGCTGCTGGTCTCTCAGCCCGACACCGGCGAGCAGGCACTGGAAATCATGGACATGTTGGTTGGTTCCGGCGCCGTTGATATCGTGGTCGTCGACTCCGTTGCCGCACTGGTACCCCGCGCCGAAATTGAAGGCGACATGGGTGACTCCCACGTGGGTCTGCAGGCTCGCCTCATGAGCCAGGCTCTGCGTAAGATTACCGGCCGCCTCTCCGCAACCGGCACCACCGCAATCTTCATCAACCAGCTGCGTGAGAAGATTGGTGTCTTCTTCGGCTCTCCCGAAACCACCACCGGTGGTAAGGCGCTGAAGTTCTACGCTTCGGTCCGTATCGACATCCGCCGCATTGAGACCCTCAAGGACGGCGCTAACCCGATCGGTAACCGCACCCGCGCCAAGATCGTGAAGAACAAGATGGCTCCGCCCTTCAAGCAGGCTGAGTTCGACATCCTCTACGGTGAGGGCATCTCCGTTGAGGGCGGCATCCTGGACCTGGCGGTGGAGAACGACATCGTCAAGAAGTCCGGCGCATGGTTCACCTACGACGGTGAGCAGCTGGGCCAGGGCCGCGAGAACGTTCGTAAGCTGCTCAAGGACAACCCCGAGCTCACCGAGGAACTGCAGTACAAGGTTCTGGTGAAGCTGGGCATCATTGAGGAAGAAGCTGACGAGCAAGCAGCTGCTGAGTCCGAGGGTAACGACCCGCTGGACGAGCTGGCTGAGGAGTTCTAAACCGGCCCGCGTAGCTTCTTGCTAACGCCACGACTGATTGCCGTGTGCTGTGCATTCCGCACGGTGCACGGCAATCTGTCGTTAACGGAAGAAACGCGTTAACTGGCGTATCGGGGGCGCGGAGACAACGCCTAGATAGAATGGGGGAGCGCCGTATAACCCGGCGCACGGGTCATCAAGCGAGCCAACACACCAAACGAGCCAACACAGGGGAGAGGAGGAACTGAACATGACGGAGCAGCGCATGATGGAACAGCGCATGACGGAACAGAACGGCCATGAAGAGCACGAGCGAAACAGCGCGCGTGACGACGACGCCGGTTTTGCGGCGCTGGATGCGACCGAACCGCACTTCGGTTCCTCAGCTCTGCAGGGGTCAGCCTTCCAGGACTCTGTATTCTCTGCGCCTGTTTCCTTTGAGCCCGTTATTTCTTTTGAAGCTACTGGTTCGTTTGAGTCCACCGCCCCGCCGGTTGAGGTAGGCGGCTTCGGGGCGCTCAATTTTGAGGCGTCCGCCGCCCTGGCGGAGCCTATCCTCAGCTGGGAGGCGCCTCCTTCTGTTGGAGAGCCCCCGTATGAGGATGAGCCACCATACCCTGAAGAACCCCCGTACCCTGACGAGCCTCCCTACGAGGACGAACCTGCGTATCCGGCAGAGCCTTTGTACCCTGAAACAGAGTACCCTGAAGCAGAGTACGCGGGGGAATATTGGGTACCCTCGGATGAAGCAACAGCCGCAGAAGCGGCACCCGCAGAAGCGGCACCCGCAGAAGCGATAGCGGAGAAGCCAGCGGCTACAGAAAAGGCACCCAAAAAGTGGGCGCGGAACAGGGTCGCGGATTCGGTAGCCGCTGAGGATTTCCCGGACTGGCATCCCGCCGCGCACGGCTTTGTTGAAGAAAGCATCGCTCGCGATAACGGTGGCGATTACGCGGGGGAGTTCCGCGTACCCGAGCTGCCCCTGCAAGCTGTGCCCTCCGGCGCTGTACTTTCCGATGCTGTGCCCTCAGGCTCTGGGAAAGACGGCGAGTCGCCGCGCTGCAGCCTGCTCGTTGACCCGAACCTGCCCGCCGTCTCCATTGACGAAGCGCCCGTTCGTGCCTTTACCCCCGGCGGTGCCGAGCCGCGCCCCATGGCGGCTGGCCGCATGAGTCGAGCCGGTGCGGCATCCATCGGATCGGGGCTCACCGCCGAAGAAAAGGAAGAGATTGAGAGGCAAACAGCTCAGCGGGATAAGCAGAAGAAACGCAAGTCTTCGCGTGCCTCCAAGAACACCGACTACAAGCGCGGGTTCCGTCGCATGAGCGTGGCTCAGGAAGAGAAAATGCGGAGCCGTTCGCCCTACGCGCCCGCCTTCGGGGCTCGCAGTGACGATGAGGAAACCCGCAAGAGTCCCACGGGTCGCGGCTCGGGGAGCAACCTATTTAGGGAGGGAAGTAGCTTGAACGAAGAACTCACCCCCGCCGAAGAAGCACTCATCCGCGGTATCGCTGAGGAAGAGGCGCAGGGCGTCGGTACCGGAAAGCGCCGTGCCGCCTCGAATGGTTCCCCAAAGGGCGGTTCTCGAGCTCGGGGCTCCCAGCCGGGCAGCTCTCGGATGGGACATGCTTCCTCACCGCCGGAGGGCAACGTGCCTTCCTGGAAGCAGAAAGTGCGTGCCGCCCGCGCCGCGGAAGAAACAGACCCCTACACGCGCGCTAAAACCATCGTGTACAACCAGCTGGCGTACTCGGCAAAAACCCGAGGTCAGCTGCGTAAGAAGCTGCAGGCAGAAGGCTTCGAGGCGGAGCTCATTGAGCCGCTGCTCGATAAGTTCGAGGCGGCAAAACTCATTGACGACGCCGAATACGCCCAAACGTTCGTGGCGCAGAAGAGCCGCACCAAGAAACTCTCCCGCGCCGCGCTGCGCCGTGAACTCGCTGAACGCGGGGTGCGCGGTGAAGAGGCGGAGAACGCACTGGCTCAGCGCACCGACGAGCAGGAACGCGAGGACGCCGCCGAGCTGGTGCGTAAGAAGCTGCGCCCCGGCATGGACCTCAGCGACCGCGCCGAAAAGGACAGGGTGACTCGCCGACTGCTGGGGATGCTGGCTCGCCGCGGGTACTCCTCCTCGGTGTCGATGTCGGTGATTCGTGAGGAACTAGCCGCCTACGGTGCGGAGGATGAGCTCTGGTAGCTCAGTGTTCTGGTAGTTCGCGGCCCCGATAGAGGGCAAGTAGGTGCGCTCCGCCAATATGCTAAAGGGGTGAGCCCGCTACAGACACACTCTGTAGCGGGCTCACCCTTACATTTTGAGCTTTATAAAACGCCTTGTCGAAGGCTATATCTGTTGTTTACTTGACCGCTCCCAGGCGGTCCGCGAACTCGGCGAGGGTTGCATCCTGAGAACCGGCAATCTCCAGGAGCAGACGCATCAGCTGCGCACCCTCACGGCGAATACGAGGCAATAGATTGGAACGCGCCGAAGAGGAGTACAGCTCCAGTAGAGCGCACACGGTCACCGCCGTGCACACCGCCAAATCCTCCGCCAGGTGCTCATCCAGCGGGGCGTCCTCAAACAGGGCAGAGTACAGCGCCGGTAGCGCCTTCTTACGGTCCACCCGGTAGCGCGGGTACTCCGGCGAGGAGGGGAAGCCCAGCATCGCCTCAACGAAGGGGAAACCGCGGTGGTGCAGGCAGGTGCCCTCCGCATCGACCATGCGCACCTGCGCGCCGTCCGCCGAACCGATCAGCACGTTCTGCGGTGAAAAATCGCCCGAAGAGAGCATGTACACCTTGCCGCGGTTGAGCTTGAACTGCTCGGGTACCGGCGGGCGTTTGGTGAAGAAGGGCTGCAGAACGCGGCGGAAACGGAAGGATAGCTCCTCAACGGCGGCGGGAAGAACGGGGGCGTCCTCATGCGTGGCAGAGCTGGACGCCGGGTTGTCAGCATCGTGCTCGGGGGAGCGCGCCTCATCAGCCACACCGTACAGCTTCTTCAAACCGCGCTCAGCCAACCCCGGCGAGGCAATAGCACCCGGGAACTGTGCCTTGCGATCGGCACGCGCCAGGTTCAGACGATAATCCTCCACCGCCTCACCCATAATGCCGCTGGCGGCAAGGGCACGGTACGCCTCAATGTAATAGTTCAACGCATCCAGCGCCTGCTGTTCGGTGCCCTCCAGCAGGGCGTGGGCGACCGAATACTGCTCGCCCTCAACGGTACCGGCGCTCACATCCTCCAGAGCCAGCACACGCAGCTCAGGATCCGCGCCGTAGAGCTGCGGGAACAGGCCCGGAACCTGCAAGTTCAGCGCCTCCAAACCGTAACGCTCACGCAGGTACCCGAAACCGCCCGCGTTCACCGTCGAATCCTTACGGCGGTAACGCTTCACAATAATCGAGGTCGGCAAAGACTCCGCAGACTCGACTGCAGGCTCATACGCCACACGCACCACAACCGAACGCATGCCGGTGCCCAGAATCTGCACGCGCTCAACCGTGCGGGCAGCCACCTGATCCAAAGAATGCGCCCAGCTAAGCAGCTGCATCAGGTTCTGACGCATCGAGGCAGAATCAGCGCTCGCCTGAGGCGGCACGGGGGAGTAGGCGGCAATCGCCTCCTCAATGAGGGCGCTCAGATGCTCCCCATCAGGGGCGGGAGCGGAAGAATCGTTCGGTGACAGAGCCGGAAAGTTACTACTAAGGGAAACCTGCATAGAGCCATTATCCCCCATCGGATACCCTATAGGGCATGACTTCGACCCTCAGCGATTCCGCCCAGACCCCCGAAACCAGCCCCCGCACCTACGAAGTGCGCACTTTCGGCTGCCAGATGAACGTGCACGACTCCGAACGAATGTCCGGCCTGCTGGAGGCTAACGGCTACGTTCGCGCTGAGGAAGGCACCCAGCCCGACCTGGTTGTTTTCAACACCTGCGCGGTCCGCGAAAACGCGTCCAACCGCCTGTATGGTCACCTCGGTCAGCTGGCCCCCGTCAAGCGCCGCCATGAGGGCATGCAGATTGCTGTGGGCGGCTGCCTGGCGCAGAAGGACCAGGACGCCATCATTGAGAAGGCACCCTGGGTTGACGTCGTGTTCGGTACCCACAACATTGGTTCCCTGCCGGCGTTGCTGGAGCGTGCCCGCCACAACCACGAGGCGCAGGCAGAACTGCTCGAATCCCTCGAAGTGTTCCCCTCCACCCTGCCCACGAAGCGCGATCACGTGTACTCCGGCTGGGTGTCTATCTCCGTTGGCTGTAACAACACCTGCACCTTCTGCATCGTGCCGTCCCTGCGCGGTAAGGAGAAGGACCGCCGCCCCGGCGACATCCTCGCCGAGGTTCAGGCGTTGGTCGATGACGGCGCTATCGAGGTGACCCTGCTCGGCCAGAACGTGAACTCCTACGGTGTGGAGTTCGGCGACCGCCAGGCGTTCTCCAAGCTGCTGCGTGCATGCGGTGAGATTGAGGGCCTGGAGCGTGTACGCTTCACCTCCCCGCACCCGGCAATGTTCACCGACGACGTGATTGACGCGATGGCGGAGACCCCGAACGTCATGCCCGTGCTGCACATGCCGCTGCAGTCCGGCTCCGACAAGGTGCTCAAGGACATGCGCCGCTCCTACCGCTCCAAGAAGTTCCTGAACATTCTGGACAAGGTGCGCGAGCGCATCCCGAACGCCGTGATTACCACCGATATCATTGTGGGCTTCCCCGGCGAGACTGAAGAGGACTTCCAGGACACCCTGAAGGTTGTGGAGCAGGCTCGTTTCTCCTCCGCGTTCACCTTCCAGTACTCGATCCGCCCCGGCACCCCCGCGGCGACCATGGAGAACCAGATTCCGAAGGAGGTCGTGCAGGAACGCTACGAGCGTCTGATTGCCCTGCAGGACCGCATCGCCGGTGAAGAGAACCGCAAGCAGCTCGGTAAGACCGTTGAGCTGATGGTCGTTGCGGAGGCTGGTCGTAAGGCTGAGCAGACTCACCGCCTCTCCGGCCGCGGCCCGGACCAGCGCCTCGTGCATTTCTCGGTGCCCGAGGGCTGCGAGACTCCCCGCCCCGGCGACATGGTCACCGTGCCCATTACCGAGGCTGGTTCCTTCCACCTGATTTCTGATCCGACCGCCGAGCAGTACCAGCTGCGCCGCACCCGCGCCGGTGACGCGTGGGACCGCTCCCAGGCTGACTCTTGCGGTACCGGCACCACCCAGGTGCCCGGTGCGCCGGTGGGTCTGGGCATGCCGACCATCGGTCTGCGCCCCTAAAACCTATAACGAATCATGCGCCCTGTTCTTCGGGCTCGCACCGCCACCGCAAGTGGGGGTGAGGGAACCGGTAGAATGGGGCGCATGACTATCTCCGAAACTCTGCCCGTTATCGCTATTGTGGGCCCGACCGGCACCGGTAAGAGCGCGCTCGCCATTGAGCTGGCTCTGCGCCTGAACGGTGAGTGCATTAACGCTGATTCTATGCAGTTCTACCGGGGTATGGATATTGGTACCGCGAAGGTCACCGCGGAGGAGATGCGCGGCGTTCCGCACCACCTGCTGGACATTATGGACGTGCGGGATGAGGCGTCCGTGGCGGAGTTTCAGGAGCGTAGCCGTGAGCTGATTGAGCAGATTCGTGCCCGTGGCCGCTACCCGATTCTGGTGGGTGGTTCCGGCCTGTATGTGCGTGCCGCCCTGGATAAGTTGGAGTTCCCCGGCACGGATGCGCGGGTGCGTGAGCGGCTGGAGGAGCAGGCACGTACCGAGGGCATCGGTGTTCTGCACGCCCGCCTGGCGGAGGTTGACCCGGAGTCGGCGGCGCGCGTGAAGGATGAGCGCCGCATTATTCGAGCCCTGGAGGTGTTCGAGGTGACGGGCCGCCCGTTCTCGGCGTTCATGCCGGTGCGCGAGTACGTGACCGAGAGTATTCAGATTGGTCTGGATATGGACCGTGCCCTGCTGCACGAGCGTCTGCACCGCCGCGTGGAGCTGATGCACGAGCAGGGGCTGCTCGATGAGGTTCGCACCCTGAATGAGCAGGGGCTGCAGGAGGGTAAGACCGCCTCCCGCGCGATTGGTTACGCGCAGTTCGCTCGCGTCCTTGAGGATGCGGACTATAGCGTGGAGCAGGCGATTGAGGACACGACGATTGCTACCCGACAGTTTGCGCGCCGCCAGCTGACCTGGTTCCGCGCGGACCCGCGCGTGCACTGGCTGGATGCGCTCTCACCCACCCTTGTAGATGAGGCGGAAGCCATCATCCGCGAAAGCACCCGATAAGCCACAATCCCGATAAACCACAATAACGAGCCGCAACCGAACAGATACCCCTTCAAACCGGTCGGCGCGGTAAAATCATAAACGGACTGGTCACCAACCTTAAGGACAGCATATGAGCGAGAACCCTTCCATCTGGGGCGAGCTGGCAGGCCTGACCCTCACCAAGGGTCACGGCACCGGTAACGACTTCATCTTTCTGACGGACGAGAATGCAGAAATTGCCCTCACCCCCGAGCTGGTAGCCCGCGCCTGCGACCGACACTTCGGCATTGGCGCGGACGGCTTCATTCGTGCTGCCCGCAGCACCGCCTCCCGCGCGGGTCAGAAGCTGATTGAGGAGCACCCGGACGCTGTCTGGTTCATGGACTACCGCAACGGTGACGGCTCTATCGCTGAAATGTGCGGCAACGGTGTACGTGCGTTCGTGGAGTACCTGCGCACTGAGGGCCTGATTGAACTTGAGGTGGGCGAGACCGTCAAGATTGGTACCCGTGCCGGCGTGAAGACTGTGGCGCGCACCGAAGAGGGCTACGCGATTGATATGGGTCCGTGGAGCTTCATTCACGGTGACGCTGCCCGCGAGGGTGGCGAGGACTGCCTGGTGTCTGCTCGCGGTTTGAAGACTCCGCGCGCTGGCCTGTCCATTTCGATGGGTAACCCGCACACCGTGGTGATGCTCGGCTCCGACGGTAAGCTGGACGGCCTGGACCTGCACAGCCTGCCTCAGGTGAACCCCGCCCCGGTCAACGGCACGAACGTTGAGTTTGTGGTGCCGGTCGACCTGGATGTTGAGAGCGGCGCGCATGTGGGCGCTATCCGTATGCGCGTGCACGAACGCGGCGTGGGCGAGACCCTGTCGTGCGGTACCGGCGCGTGTGCGGCGGCTGCGGCGACCCGTTTCTGGGGCGGCGAGGAAGCACCGGATGAGTGGCTGGTGCATGTGCCCGGCGGTACCCTCGCGGTGACTTTCGTGCTGGGTCCGGACGATCTGGAGCATGTTGTTTTGGCTGGTCCGGCGCAGATGGTTGCGACCGTCGTGCTGCGATAACGTGCTGTTTTAGAACAGAGATTTTATAGAGAAAAGCGGCGGGTGTTTTCTGATAACACATTCAGAAAACACCCGCCGCTTTTATGTTTTAAGCAGTTAGCGCCAGAGGTTTTAGTCCTCGTAGCGGTGCACCTGCAGAATACGGAAGCCCTTCGAGGTCGCATAGCGCGACACCTCAAACTCGCCGGGGTGCAGCTGTCCAAGTTGTGCGTCCATCCACTTCTGCAAAGAATCGGAGCCCAGGTTCTTTTGAACCACCAGGTAGGCGTCACCGCCGGGCGCCAGGCGCGGCAGCCAGGTCAGCAGGATTTCGTGCAGAACCTCCTTGCCCACGCGAATCGGCGGGTTCGACCAGATGGTGTCAAAACGCAGTTCGGGGTCAACCGATTCGGGGGTTCCCACGGTGACATTGGACAGGCCGAGAGCGGCGGCGTTGCGTTCGGTCAGGCTAATGGAGCGGGAGTTCACGTCCACCGCGTGCACCTGCGCCTGCGGGGCGAGCATCGCCAAAGTCAGGGTGATGGGGCCCCAACCGCAGCCGATGTCGAGCATGCGTTCACCCTGCGGGTCGGGTGCTTCCTGCAGCAAAATAGCGGTGCCCTTATCAATGCCTGAGGGGCTGAAAATGCCGTTAGCTGTGGTGACGGTGACCTTGCGGCCGGCAAGCTCCACCTGCACGGGGCGGGGCTTGAATTCGGTCTCGGGGGTTTCAGAGAAATAATGCTGCTCGCTCATGCTATCCAGTGTACCGGTAGGGCAAGAACCGACCGCACACGGGCAGAGTATGTGCGGGGTGGGGCAGTAGCTTGCACGCCCTGAGCGCACAGGCGACCGAACCCCCTACCTGATGCGGGCAACGGCGGTAGAATTAGAGGCGTATGAATTCTAAGAACACCCCCGTATCTGATACCGAAAAGCTGCCCAGCGATGAGCAGCTGCGCCGCACCGTAGACCGCGTTCTGGGCCGCTCCCAGGCCGCCGCCTCCGTCACTACTTATGACGCATCCGGTACCGCGCATCACAGCGATAACTCCTCCAGCACCCACGGCAGCCACACTAGCCGCCGTGTGCTGGATACTCGCGCGCGCGAAATTTCTGACGTTCAGCGCGAGCATTCCGAATATGACGGTGACCAGGAAGATCTCGCTGAGCGCCGCGCACTGCGCCGTATCGCGAACCTCTCCACCGAACTTGAAGACGTCACCGAGGTCGAGTACCGCCAGCTGCGCCTGGAGCGCGTGGTTCTGGCTGGCCTGTGGACTGAAGGCACCGTAGAGGACGCCGAGAACTCCCTGCGTGAGCTTGCGGCACTGGCTGAAACCGCAGGTTCCGAGGTTCTGGATGGCCTGGTTCAGCGCCGCCTCAAGCCGGATCCCGGCACCTTCCTCGGCTCCGGTAAGGCGCTGGAACTCAAGGACATTGTGGAGGCGACCGGCGCCGACACCGTCATTGTCGACTCCGAACTGGCTCCCTCTCAGCGTCGTGCCCTCGAAGACATTGTGAAGGTCAAGGTCATTGACCGCACCGCCCTGATTCTCGACATTTTCGCTCAGCACGCTAAGTCCCGCGAGGGTAAGGCGCAGGTTGAGCTGGCTCAGCTGGAGTACATGCTACCGCGTCTGCGTGGTTGGGGTGCATCCCTGTCCCGTCAGGCGGGTGGCCGTGCCGCAGCCGGTGAGGGTATCGGTTCGCGTGGTCCCGGTGAAACCAAGATTGAGATGGACCGCCGCCGCCTGCGCGCTCGCATGGCGAAGCTTAAGCGTGAGATTGCTGCGATGGCGCCGGCGCGTGAGACGAAGCGTCTGAACCGTCGCCGTAACCGTGTGCCTTCGGTGGCTATTGCCGGGTACACGAACGCGGGTAAGTCCTCCCTGCTGAACCGTCTGACCGATGCCGGCGTGCTCGTGGAGAACGCCCTGTTTGCGACCCTGGACCCGACCGTCCGTAAGGCTCAGACCCCGGACGGTATCGGCTACACCCTCTCTGACACGGTGGGTTTCGTGCGTTCGCTGCCGACCCAGCTGGTGGAGGCGTTCCGCTCCACCCTGGAAGAGGTCGCTGACGCTGACGTCATCCTGCACGTGGTGGATGCTTCGCACCCGGACCCGGAGGGGCAGATTCGTGCTGTCCGCGAGGTCATTGCGGAGGTTGACGCCCGCCATATCCCCGAGATTATTGTGCTGAATAAGGCGGATGCCGCCGACCCGTTCGTGCTGGAGCGTATGCGCCAGCGCGAGCCGGAGCACGTGATCGTTTCGGCGCGTACCGGTGAGGGCATTGAGGAGCTGAAGCAGAAGATTGCGGACACCATTCCGCGCCCCTCCATTGAGGTGAAGCTACTGATTCCGTACTCGCACGGTGAGATTATTTCGCGCCTGCACGAATGGGACGCCGAAATTAAGAACACCGATTTCGTATCGGACGGCACCTTCGTGGTGGCTCTGGTCCGTGAGGACGTCGCCTCCGAACTGTCCGAGTACGTGCTGGAGGGCGACCTGCTGGAGGTCCTGGAAGAGGAACTTGCGGAGGCACACGCTCTGGCTAAAGCGACCGCTTCTGTTTCCGAACAGGCCTCTACCTCCGAGGCTCTCTAGGGGCGTATGAGCGTGACCGAGAGCATCAACGCGCCCAAAAACGCCCCGGGAACCGTACCCGGATCGGCAACCGGCGGCACCCGATTCACCGGGCAGGAGCTTGAAACCCTGCCCGGTGCGAAGGATGCCCTGACCCTGCTGGACGAGGCGGTTGCCGCCACTGGCGGTCAGAACCGTGCCGGTCAGCGCACCATGGTGGCGCATGTGGCGCAGGCTCTTGAACTGCAGCGTCACCTGCTGGTCCAAGCGGGTACCGGTACCGGTAAGTCCCTGGGCTACCTGGTTCCTGCCCTGGCGCGGGTGGGGGAGTCGGACCAGCCGATTGTGGTTGCGACGGCGACCCTCGCCCTGCAGGCGCAGATCGTGAACCGCGATATTCCGCGTCTTCTACAAGCGCTGGAGCCGCGCCCGGAATCGCAGGCGCAGGTGGCTCTGCTCAAGGGCCGCAATAACTACCTCTGCCTGCACAAGCTGGAGGGTGGCTACCCGGAAGACGAGCCGGATGCTCTCTTTGACATGCCTTCTTCGACCTCCCGCGTGGGTGAGGAAGTGGTGCGCCTGCGCGAGTGGGCCGACCGCACGGAGACCGGCGACCGTGACGAGCTGAAGCCCGGCGTCTCTGACCGCGCCTGGGCTCAGGTGTCGGTCAGTGCCGCCGAGTGTCTGGGCCGCCGCTGCCCGCTGGTGGAAGAGTGCTTTAGCGAGATGGCGCGTAGCCGTGCCGCTGAGGCTGACATTGTCATCACGAACCACGCCCTGCTGGCGATTAACGCTTTTGAAGGCATGAAGGTTCTGCCCGAACATGAGACGGTCATTATTGATGAGGCTCATGAGCTGGTGGACCGCGTGACCGGCGCCGTGTCTGGTTCTTTGACGGTTGCGATGGTTCGCCGTGCGGCACGTAGCGTGAAGAAGCATTCGAAGGCTGATTCCGGCGCGCTGGAAATGGCTGCCGGCACCCTGGAGACTGCTTTCGAGGGTCTTGCCGAGGGCCTGCTGAAGGGCCTGGACGGCCGCCTTTTGACCGCTATTTCTGCGGTCAATGATGCCGCCCGCACCGCCCTGTCCGATACGAAGCCGGACGGTCAGGACGTTGATGCCGGCCTGCAGATGGCGCGCTCGCGTGTCTCTGAGGTGCACGATATGAGTAGCCGCATTCTGGAGGCTTCGGGCGAGCAGGACGTGCTGTGGATTTCTCGTCAGGGTGGTTGGGAGAACGGCCGCTATGTGGCTGCTTCCGATACCGACCCGGCGACCCTGAATATCGCTCCGTTGAGCGTTGGCCTGCAGCTGCGTGACGGCCTGTTCGCTGACCGCACCGTGATTTTGACGAGTGCGACCCTGACGGTGGGTGACTCTTTTGACGTTGCCGCCGGTGCCCTGGGACTGCAGGGCGAGGGCGCGCCGCGCTGGACGAGCATCGACGTAGGTTCGCCGTTCGACTACCGCAAACAGGGCATCATGTACGTCGCCGGGGATTTGGAACCTCCAGGATTCGGTGTGCACGAGGGCCAGCTGGAGCGTCTGCGTGAGCTGTGCGAGGCCTCGGAGGGCGGTGCCCTGGGCCTGTTCTCCTCGAAGCGTGCCGCCGAGCGTGCCGCCGAGTACATGCGTGAGCACAGCGACCTGAACATTCTTCTGCAGGGTGAGTCTTCGCTCAAGGCTCTGGTGGAAGAGTTCAGCGAGGACGTTGACTCATGCTTGTTCGGAACGATGAGCCTGTGGCAGGGCGTGGACGTTCCCGGTGACTCTTGCCGCCTGGTGGTGATGGACCGCATCCCGTTCCCCCGCCCGGATGACCCGATTGCGCAGGCTCGTACGGAGGCGGTGAACCGTCACCGCGGTAACGGCTTTATGGCGGTTTCTGCTCACCATGCGGCAATTCGTATGGCGCAGGGCGCGGGTCGCCTGATCCGTTCGGTATCTGACCGCGGCGTGGTGGCTGTGCTGGATTCTCGCGTAGCGACTAAACGCTACGGTGGTTTCTTGATGAAGGCTATGCCGCCGATGTGGTCGACGCAGAATAAGGCAGCCGTGATTGGTGCGCTGGCTCGTCTTTCAGCGAGTATTGAGCGTTAGCTCGGGCGGGATTCGTTCCTGGCTGCGACCCCCCCGCTTTGGACATATAAATTTGGACATATAGAATCACCCCGGTGATACGTGAACTTTCACGTATTACCGGGGTGATTCTATATAGAGCTAAAAGCCCTAACGGTGATGTCTTCTAAAGACGGTGCTGTTTAGAAGTAGCTTCTTTGAGAAGCTACGCTGTTCAGAGCCCGCGTCTTCTAAAGACTACGCAGCACGGAGACGACCTTACCCATGACGGTTGCGCGGTCGCCCATAATCGGCTCGTAGTTGGAGTTGCGCGGCATGAGCCAGGTGTGGCCGTCGACCTGACGGAACACCTTCACGGTTGCTTCATCGTCGAGCAGCGCAGCAACGATATCGCCGTTGTCTGCGGTGTGCTGCTCGCGGACAACCACCCAGTCGCCGTCGCAGATTGCGGCGTCAATCATGGAATCGCCCTTGACCTTGAGCATGAAGAGCTTGCCATTACCGACCAGCTGGCGGGGCAGAGCGAGCACATCCTCCACGGACTGCTCGGCGGTAATGGGACCGCCCGCTGCAATTCGTCCAACCAAGGGAACGGGTACGAGGTCTTCATCGCCGACCTCGAAGTTCGGCAGCTCGGGCAGGGAAGAGGAAGCGCTACCGTGGATGCCGACGCCGTTCTCATCCAGCACCTCAATGGCGCGGGGGAGCTTGGGGTCGCGGCGAATGTAGCCCATGGTCTCGAGGCGACCGAGCTGGTGAGTGACCGAGGACAGGGACGCAAGACCCACCATGTCACCAATCTGGCGCATGGACGGCGGGTAACCCTTTTGTTCAATCTCGGTGCGGATCGCGTCAAGAATCTTCTGCTGGCGCGCGGTCAGCGCCGGACGGGGTGCTGTTGCCATTTCTTTTCCTTCGGTCTGTGCCCCGATTTCTATATTCCGGTCTCTGCAGTCTGTTTGAGACACAGTCCGGTCGGGGCACGGATGGGTGCTTCACACGTTTTCTGATGGTGTCCTAAAAATTTTTTGGGTTCTGCCGAAATGGGTCTTATCTCGTCAGGGGGTGGAGGAATTCTATCCGTGCCGGAGCGATACCGGAGCGATACACAGGCAACGAGTATGCGCCTCCGCCCTATAAAACTCAGTCAGTAGCACCTGCATTCGATACAGAACCAAGCTGTAACGGGTACAGAAACCTGCTGTGAGTAGGACTCATCAGGAGCGTGTGGAACGTCTCTTGACACCAGTGTAGAACACTACACCGAAAAACTCAAACAAATATTCTAGATTTTTTCTTCGAAACTCGAAGAAATTTTTAGTACATCTCTGCTAGACTTTAGAACAAGAGTTCGTATATACTCTTGAATCTCTCCTGAAATTCAGGATTTACGGGTGAATGTTCGAAAAATATTCGAAGATTCGACCCGGAGTCTTTCGGGAGGGGAGAGTGAATGAGTGTTCGAATGTATTCGAATCCTCTGCCTCTCTCTTCGCATGATCTACCCCGGATGCTCTGGAAAACCTCTGGCGAATCTAGGGAGTATCTGGCGAAGAGAGAGCGCAGGGGATGGGGTTCCGGGACAACCCGGTGCACCCGACGCTCTGACCTAACTAGAGAATAGCTATCCACTAGTTATCGCCTAACAATCACCACTCCATAGTTATCACTCAACTAGGACCTCCGAGCGGGTATCGCTCGGCATTGCTAGACCCGCGGGGTAACCCCGGGGAGAGCTGAGAGAAAGGAACCACAATGACTACTGCAGCACCTCTTGCTTCTCGTGGCACTTCTGCACACCTTCCGGCAGGTTTGGTGGTACTTCACCCCGCCCGCACCGCGCCTGCCCGCACCACGGCTGTCCGTACCGTACAGGGGCGTTCTCGTGTGTCTGCGTCTTCGCAGCCTGTGCGCTCTTCTCGTGCGGCTCATGCACCCCGTCCTGCGCAGGTGGCTCAGCCTACTCGTGTTCCCACCGTTTCTACCCTCGCTGCTTCTGCCCCTGCTGGCTCTATTCAGGCACCGGTTCGTTCTGTAGCTTCTGGCGCGCAGACTGCTTCTGATGTTCAGGCTCCCAGCGTGAAGAGTGCTCTTCTGGGTAAGGGCGGCGAGCTTCTGCGCGCGGTTCCCGCTTCTATCCGTCGTCTTGGCACCCCGCGCGGTTTTCTGAAAGGGCTGCCTCTGCTGACTTTGGCGGCGCTGATTGTGCTCGGCGCTATTAGCTTCTTTGGCCCGGCTGCTTCTGCTTCTGTGGAGAACGCTTCGGTGACTCGAACCGTCGTTGTGGTCAAGCACGGCGAGACCCTGTGGGATATTGCTCAGGCGGTGGATCCGCAAGGTGACACCCGTGATACTGTGGTTCGTATTATGGAGTTGAACTCGTTGACCAGCACCTCTGTTGATGCCGGTCAGCGTCTGGAAATTCCTCAGACTCAGCGCTAAACATGCACCCGTGTGTGGTTGGCTTCTGCATGAGGTTGATGTCTTGACTACGAATCCTCCATCTCTCAAGCTAGAGTGTTTGAGTCGAATTTTTGAGCCTATGAACTAGGAGCGCACCGATGCCTGTTCCCGTTGAATCCACACCCGTCGAAACTGAATCTGTACAGACCACTCAGACCGCTCGTCCTGTGGTTGCTGTTTTGGGGGAACCCGGAACTCGCGGTGCCTTGGTGAAGCTTCTTCAGGATGCTGGGGCGGATGTTATCGTGACCGCTGTGCCCGATCAGTTGCGTGAGGCTGACGGCATGGTGGTGATCGGCGGTGCGAGCTCTCTTGAGGCGTACGAAGACCTGAAAGCTAAGGACGCTGAGCGCGTGATTGGTCGCCGTGTTGCCGGCGGTCGTCCGGTGCTGGTTGCCGGTGCAGCGTTGAGCTGCCTCTTCGACTCGGTGACGGTGAAGCATCCGAAGATGGGCCAGGTTCAGGTGCAGTGCATGGGGGAGTGGCCCGGTGAGAGCGTGGAGCTTTCTACCCGCGACCTGGCGCCCGGTGCCTCCGCCCTGCGTTCTTCCTCTGATAGTGCGCTGCTCAAGGATCTTGAGGGCGAGGCACAGTTCAAATCTGAGCACGGCGTTTTTGAGTGGGCTTTTGATCAGAGCATCGACTATATTGCCCCTCCCGCGGTGACGTGGACTGTCACCGAGCCTGCCTATATCGCGGCGGTTGAGAACGGGCCGCTGACGGCGGTGCAGTTCTGCCCGGTGGGATCTGGCGAGCTGGGTGTGGAGTTTCTGCGCCGCTGGGTTGCGTCCCTGGCGGTGACCGGTCGCCTATCTTCTGAGGGCTCCGCTGCTGCTATTGCGGGAGGTAACTAATGTCTGCACCCGTTCTTGAACTTCTGCCCGCTGTTGATATTTCTGAAGGCTACGCGGTGCGCCCGGTGGGCGGCACTCTCTCCGGTGGTGAGCAGCGCCTCGACCCTGTTGAGGCGGCTTTGACCTGGGTGAAGGCTGGTGCTCGCTGGATTCACCTGGTTGATCTTGATTTGGCGTTTGGCCGCGGCACGAATACTGAGGTTCTGGCTGAGGTGGTTGCCGCCGTCCGTGCCGAGAATGCCCGGATGACCGGCTCCGCTCCGGTTCGTATTCAGGTCAGCGGCGGTGTGCGTAATGCTGAGAGTCTGGAGCGTGCCCTGAGCCTGAAGCCGGACCGCGTGAATGTGACTAGTGCGGCTCTGGCGGATTCTTCCTGGCTTGAAGGCACTCTGGCTCGTTATGCCGATTCTGATCTTCTGGCTCTTGGCCTCGATGCTCGTTACACCCCCGAGCGGGGCTGGGTGACGGTGGCTCGAGGTACCGACTGGTCGGGTCCTGATGTGGTGGAGGCGCTGGCGTGGCTGGAGGGCGCGGGTGTGCGCCGCTATATCGTCACGGATGTGAGTAAGGACGGTTCTCTGGCGGGCCCCGGTGCGGAGCTGCTGGATGAGGTGCTGGCTCAGACCACCTGTCGGGTGGTGGCGTCCGGTGGTGTGGCGTCGCTGGCTGATCTTGTGAAGCTGCGTTCTATGGTGCCTTCTGGTTTGGAGGGCGTGGTGCTTGGTAAGGCGCTGTATGTGGGCAACTTTAGTTTTGAGCAGGCTCTTGAGGTCGCTGGTTCTCGCTAAAGCTACCGCTCCGCGTCAATCTGGTTCCCGCTAAAGCTACCGGTTCGCTCTAGTCCGCGTAGGTTTCTTATCCGCACAGGCTTTATATATGACGAAGCCCCGTCTTCCTCAGCGTGAGGAAGGCGGGGCTTCGTGCTGGCATACACCAGATACGGCTTAGTTAGTAGACCAGCTGGTTTAGCGCACGTCCTGGTTTAGTACACCAGTTGGTCTAGTACACCGGGCCGGTGAGCTTTTCGCCGGGGCCCTTGCCGGGCTCGTCCGGGAAGGGGGATGCTTCGCGGAAGGCGAGCTGCAGGGTGCGCAGGCCGTCGCGCAGGGGCGCTGCGTGCTGGGAGCCGATTTCGGGTGCGGCGGCGGTGACGAGGCCTGCCAGCGCGGTGATGAGCTTGCGTGCTTCGTCGAGGTCCTTGAGGTCGTCGGCGTTTTCGTCTGCTGCCAGGCCGCACTTGACGGCTGCGGCGCTCATCATGTGGATGGCTGCGGAGCTGATGATTTCGATGGCGGGTACGTCTGCGATGTCGCGCAGCTGTTCGTTGACGGCTTCGACCTGCTCTGCGGTGAGTTCGGTGTGGCCGTGTACGGGGGTTTCTTCTTCCGCGGTGAAGCGGAAACTCGTGTTTTCAGTGCTCATAGTCCTAGAATCTCATATTTCGTTTGTTTCGGTAAATGCGTCCTTAAGAGTGGGTGCTTCTGTGGACTTTCTGGAGGAGTCCCCGCACTTTTTATGGTGTTTTGCGTCTAATTCCTTGCGCCCGTTGGGGGTTCTGCGGTATGGTTGTAGGCAGTTTGCAAGTGGAGCATGCCTCCCACCCGGTTGACCGCCGCAGGCGTTAGTTTGCGAGTTTTGAGGTGAACGGGTTCGTCCGCCGCTTTCGGCGTACGCTGGTTTGTGCCTCCGCTTGTGTAACTGCGGGGGCTTTTTTAG
>ERZ773272.47-NODE-47-length-44638-cov-5.242402_pt1 | contig 44638 bp, 60 predicted proteins | sample MGYA00511891_ERZ773272 | MGnify/ENA primary metagenome ERZ773272 (study PRJEB29015, sample SAMEA2738150) | human oral metagenome | biome: human oral; feature: human-associated habitat; material: saliva | place: China | collected 2198 ...
ATTTTTTACGTTTTTTGGACCCACCCCTCAAGTAGTGCTGTTTGATGATGTTTGATGATGTTTATCGATCGAATTTTCACATCCGTCACATCTGTAACAAAACCCCACCCATTCCAAGAATAACCCTCTACAATACGTGTGAAACCCCTCGTCGCAAACTACGCATATAATGATAAGAAGGATAGAAACAAGCCTATCCCTTCTTATAGGCTTACCCAGAGGAGCACACTATGCGTGAGTCACAATTCCAAGCACAGCTCATCAAGAAGCTGAACAAGATGCTGCCCGGGATCATCATTCTGAAAAATGACCCCAACTACATTCAAGGTATCCCCGATCTGATTCTTCTCTACAAGAATCGTTGGGCAGCCCTTGAGGTGAAGCGAGGCGCCATTGCCTCAGTCCGTCCGAACCAAGCACACTACGTTCGGACCATGCATGCGATGTCGTATGCCGCATTCATCTACCCTGAGAACGAGAGCGAGATCCTCAGTGAAGTTCAACAATCACTCACAGCTTAATGGAGCCCACGCATTCCTGAGTGCCAGTAAGTATCACTGGCTCAACTACTCTCCTGACAAACTGATCGAGACCTTCCGAACCGCCCAGGCTGCCGCAAAGGGTACCCGTCTTCACGAGCTCGCTGCTGAGCACATTCGGTTGAAGATGCGCATGCCTCGAAACAAGGTGACATTCAACAACTATGTTAACGATGCTATTGGGTTTCGGATGGAGCCGGAGCAAGTCCTGTTTTACTCGGTCAACTGCTTTGGCACTGCTGACGCTATCTCCTTTGACAAGGGTCTGCTTCGCATCCACGATCTGAAGACCGGGGTACACCAGGCTAAGATTGATCAGCTCATGATCTATGCGGCACTCTTCTGCCTCGAGTATGATGAGCGTCCTGGGGCTATCAGCTACGAGCTCCGTATCTACCAGAATGATGATATTCAGGTAGCAAACCCGGAGGGCGACGACATCGCCCCAATCATGGACACCATCATCCAATTCGACAAGCTTATCGAGAAGATCAAGGAAGAGGAGGCCTAATGGATCTCGCTCACTATGGTGTTAAGCGTAAGTCTGGACGTTACCCATGGGGTTCCGGAAAGGACCCGCATCAGCACTCGGGCGACCTCCTCTCCACCATCAAGGACCTGAAGGCGAAGGGTCTCAGTGAGACTGAGATCGCCAAGGGTCTTGGAATGACCACCACCCAGCTTCGAGCCCAAAAGTCCATTGCTAAGAATGAGAAGCGTAAGGCTGACGTCGCAATGGTTGCTCGACTCAAGGAGAAGGGAATGTCCAACACGGCCATTGGTCGTCGAATGGGCATCAACGAGTCCTCCGTTAGAGCGCTTTTAGACCCCACCCTCAAAGAAAGGGCGGGGAGTACTGAGGCGCTTGCCAAGGAGCTCAAGAAGCAGGTCGGTAAGGACGGTCTTCTTGACGTCGGGCTCGGCGTTGAGGTCAACATGGGTGTTACAAGCACCAAGATGAAGACAGCAACCGCCATGCTCGAGGCTGAGGGCTATCACGTCCACAAGGTGAAGGTCCAGCAGCAGACGACTGGTAAGTTCACCGAAATGAAGGTCCTGGTGCCTCCGGGCATGGACTACAAGACGGTTCTGGCCAAACGGGGCGAAATTAAGGCCCCCGGGGTCAACATTGAGGACCGGGGTCATACGGTATACGGTATCGAGAAGCCCACTGCAGTTTCCAGTAAGCGACTGAAGGTTCGCTATGGAAACGAGGGTGGTACCGATATGGACGGTGTAATTGAGGTTCGACGTGGAGTCAAAGACCTCTCCCTCGGTTCTTCCAACTATGCTCAGGTTCGAATCAGTGTTGACGGCACGCACTACCTCAAGGGTATGGCAATGTACTCGGATGACATTCCCAAGGGATATGATCTCCGGTTCAACACGAACAAGAACCCCACCGGGAACAAACTGGATGCCCTCAAGAAGCAGACAGGTGACCCGGCGAACCCATTCGGTTCAGTAATCCGCAAGCAGCTTCACTACACCGACTCAAACGGTCGGAAGAAGCTCTCTGCGATGAACATCGTTAACGATGAAGGCACTTGGGGTGATTGGTCTAAGACCTTGAGCTCCCAGTTCCTTTCTAAGCAGCCAGTCTCTCTTGCCAAGCAGCAGCTTCAGAAGGTACGAGACAAGCGCCGTGCAGAGTTCGAAGAGATTATGGCTCTTACGAACCCCTCGGTCAAGAAGAAGCTGCTTCAGTCGTTTGCCGACTCTGTTGACTCCGATGCCGTTGACCTTAAGGCGGCAGCTCTACCTCGGCAGGCCAGTCAGGTAATCCTTCCCGTTCCCAAAATGAAGACCACGGAGGTTTACGCCCCCAACTTCAAACATGGGGAGAAGGTTGTTCTTGTTCGTCACCCTCACGGTGGACGATTCGAGATTCCTGAGCTGACAGTCAACAACAAAAACCCCCATGCCAGAAAAGCAATAGGGACTAAGGTTAAGGATGCAATCGGAATCCACCCCAAGGTGGCTGAGCGTCTGTCTGGTGCAGACTTCGACGGAGACTCTGTTCTCTGTATTCCGAACAACAGTGGAAAGGTGAAGACCTCTCCTGCTCTGAAGGGCCTGAAGGATTTCGATCCCAAGGTTATGTATCCTGCCTACCCCGGAATGACACCCATGACTTCTAAGCAGAAGCAGATGAAGATGGGTGAGGTCTCAAACCTGATTACCGATATGACTATCGGTGGTGCAAACCAGGCTGAGATTGCCCGGGCCGTTAGGCACTCCATGGTTGTGATTGATGCCGAGAAGCACAAGCTCAACTACAAGCAGTCCGAGATTGACAACGGTATTGCCGCCCTCAAGAAGAAGTACCAGGGTAAGGCAAATGCTGGGGCTTCCACTCTTATCAGCCGTGCCTCATCTGAGAAACGGGTTCCTGAAAGAAAAGCCCGGTCCGCTTCAAAGGGTGGGCCCATTGACAAGAAGACTGGACGCAAGGTCTATGAAGAGACTGGGGCTACTTATGTGGACAAGCATGGTAAGACTGTGCTTCGTACTGAGAAGTCCACTAAGTTGGCAGAGACCCATGATGCATACTCCCTCGTTTCTAAGAATGGGAGTGCTATCGAAACGGTGTATGCCAATCACTCTAACGAACTGAAGGCTATGGCTAATGAAGCCCGTAAGGCTACGCTTGCTATCCCCTCTGTTCGAAAGAACCCCCAGGCTGCAAAGACCTATGCCCCTGAAGTTAAGTCCCTCAAGGCCAAAGTAAACGAGGCCCTCCGGAATAAACCCCGAGAACGCCAGGCACAGGTCCTGGCTGACGCGGTAATCAGGGCGAAGAAGCAAGCTGATCCAACTCTTGCCAATGATAAAGAGCGTCTCCAGAAAGCCCGGCGCCAGGCTTTAGCCGAGGCCCGTCAAAGAACGGGGGCTGGTAAGAAGCCTTTCGCTATCACTCCTCGAGAGTGGCAGGCTATCCAGGAAGGTGCTGTATCACAGGCTGCACTGAACAAGGTTCTTGAACTTGCTGATGAATCAGTAGTAAGGGAACTGGCTACACCTAGGTCGCAGCCTAAGGTATCGTCTAGCATGGTGTCCAGAGCCAAGGCTATGAGTAGTAGAGGTAAGACTGCTGCTGAGATTGCTGAAGCTTTGGGAATCTCTACAACATCTGTTCACCGTGCTCTAGAGGAGGGCTGACCACACTATGGTGCACACCCTCTCACAGGGCCTCTCTGAGGAGGTCTACTATGGCTAGGATGCTGTCTACTACCGACAATCCTTACGATCCAAGAACTTCATGGGACGAATGGTTTGCTTTTGACACTGCCCATGGCTACGGTACCTGTGGCCTCCTGGCCAGGCTGTGCACATCAAGCGATTCGTTAAGTGAAGAACTTGAAATCGAAGAAATTGAAAATGCAATTGATCGAATTCTCAATCTTGATGGAACAAATTTCTATCAAACTTTTGAGATCGATGATTGAAAAATAAAAATTTCTTCGTCGACCCGGGGGAGGGGGGTCTCGCATTTAGGCCCCCCACCCTCATCGCCGCCCCCTCCATATTTTCCCCGGAGGGATATTTGGAAAGCCAATTGGGGACTAGGTTCTAGGGCTCACAGGAAGTTTCTCGTGTGCTCCTTTCTTCCTGCTGGTCTCGCTCACAACGGGCCCTAGAATCTAGCCCTCAATTGGCCCCAAACGCCCTCTATCTAAGGAGCAACTATGGGTAAAAGGGCCGCAACCCCCTCTAAACCAGCTCGAACTGTAGAGCAACGCGAAGCGCAAATGATCAATCTAGCGCTTGAGCTTGCTGAGAAGCAGCTTCGAGAGGGTACAGCACCGGCAACCACGGTGAACCACTACCTCAAGCTCGCCTCCACAAGGGAACAGCTGGAGGTAGAGAAGCTGAGGAACGAAACAGCACTCCTCGAGGCGAAGAAGACTGCGCTCGTTAGCGCTGAGCAAGCCGAGAAGATTGCCAAAGAAGCCATCGAAGCCTTCCGTACATACTCTGGAGCGGGAGATGTTACGAACGTATACTGAACTGGCGCGCCTCGAGACCTTTGAGGAGCGGTTTGACTACCTGGCTCTCACCGGGCAAGTCGGTACAGCCACGTTTGGCTTCGATCGTTACCTGAACCAACGATTCTACACCTCTACGGAGTGGAAGAAGGTCAGGAACTTTGTTCTGGCTCGAGATGAAGCCTGCGACCTCGGAATCGAGGGACTTGACATCAGATACATGCCGCTGATCCACCACATGAATCCGATTCAGCCCAAAGATCTCGAGGAATTCAATCCAGACATCCTCGAGCCAGAGTTTCTCATCACGACAACCAAGAATACCCACAACGCGATACACTTCGGAGACCGATCGAGGTTGACACCAAGAGTTGTTGAGCGTCGACCGAATGATCAAGCTCCCTGGAGGATCTAATGGGAACCATTCTTGAAGATACCAAGAAGGCAATCGGCATCATGCCGGGTTATGATGTCTTCGACGACCAGATCCTCATGCACATTAACACTGCGCGGATGGATCTCGCACAATTGGGGCCAAAATGCGATGTCCCGATTGAGAAGGATACCGCTTGGACTGTCTTCGATGACATCAATGACGAAGCGGCTATCAAGTCTTACATCGCCATGAAGGTTAAGCTGTTCTTCGACCCACCGGGGAACTCCTTCTTGGTATCGGCATACCAGAAGCTGATCGAGGAGGCAGCATGGCGACTGATCTATCAGACCGAGGGGAAGCAGAGGTAGAAGACCTCATTCACCACGGCGTAAAGGGCCAGAAATGGGGCGTCATTCGTAAGAAGGCGTCTGCTGGTCGTGCAGCAACCGCCAAGGCCCTCCAGAAGAGTGGCCGATTCACGGCAAATGCTACTAAGACAACCATCAAAACCGCTCGTACCGGAGCGGCCAAGGTTCAGAAGGCTAAGCAGGCTCACGACGCCAGAGTTGCCGGAAAGAAGCAGGCAAAGGCCGACGCAAAGGCCCGAAAGAAGTTCGCAAATCGCGGATACAAGAAGATCAGCGACTCCGAGCTTCAGTCCCGAATTAAGCGGCTGGAGCAAGAGAAACGCTATCGGGAGCTCAAGGCCGATCGCCACCTGGTTCGAGGTCGTGAGGTCACTCGGTCGATCCTCGAGAACTCTCTGACTAAGGCTGGAACGTACGCCGCAACCAAGGCTATGAAGACGGCTTTCGATAAGTCGTTCGATCCCGGTAAGACCGGAAAGTCAGCCGGAGAGACGCTCAAGAAAGCGGCAGAAAAGGCTAAGGAAGCAGCAGAGGCTGCGTCAGTTGTCGCCGAAGAGGCTAAGGCTGAGTATCGGTCGACTGGCGGACCTACTAAGGTCAAGGGTCAGGCTCTTCCAAAGAGTAAGACTCCGAAGCAGATCGAGAAGCCTAAGTCGTACAAGCAGACAAAGCCCTCGCCCAAGAAGAAGCGGTACCCTCGTAACCCGGGGAGTACTGCTAAGTAATGCTCTCGAACACCGCAGTACCAAAATACTACGGGCAGTTCCGAGACGCAGTCGTCCGTGGAGAGATTCCAGTATGTGAAGAGATCTCATGCGAGATGAATCGCATCGATGCTCTGATCGCAAACCCGGAATACTACTACGATGACAAGGCTGTAGAGGGCTTTATCGCTTACTGCGAGAACGAGCTCACGCTGTCCGACGGAGCCGACCTACATTTGCTCGACAGCTTCAAGCTCTGGGCCGAACAGCTCCTTGGCTGGTACTACTTCGAGGATCGCCAGGTCTTCGTCCCGTATGAGGACGGAGTCGGCGGTCGATACGAGACCAAAACAGTAAAGAAGCGCCTAACAATCAAGCAGTATCTGATCGTTGCTCGTGGAGCAGCGAAGTCGATGTATATGTCACTCATCCAGAATTACTTCATGGTGATCGATACGACAACGACGCATCAGATCGCTACGGCTCCGACCATGAAGCAGGCTGAAGAGGTGATGGGTCCATTCAGGACCGCCATTACTCGAGCAAGAGGTCCGCTATACAAGTTCCTCACTGAGGGGTCCATTCAAAATACAACCGGTGCGAGAGCTAACCGCCAGAAACTGGTTGCAACCAAAAAGGGCGTCGAGAACTTCCTGACTGGATCTCTGCTCGAGGTCCGGCCCATGTCCATCGATAAGCTTCAGGGTCTTCGGCCCAAGGTTTGTACGGTAGATGAGTGGCTGTCCGGCGACATCCGTGAGGACGTGGTCGGTGCGCTCGAACAGGGTGCCTCGAAGATCGATGACCCGGTAATTCTGGCCGTCTCATCCGAGGGAACCATCCGCAATGCGGTGGGTGACACCATGAAGATGGAGTTGCTCAAAATCCTGAAGGGCGAATATATCGCCCCTCACATCTCAATCTTCTACTACCGCCTTGACGACATCAAGGAAGTAGCAGATCCTGCTATGTGGGTGAAAGCCCAGCCGAACATCGGCATCACTGTCTCTTATGATCGGTACCAGCAGGACGTCGAGCGAATGGAACAAGCTCCAGCTGCTCGAAACGACATCCTCGCTAAGAGGTTCGGAATCCCCATGGAGGGATACACCTACTTCTTCACATACGAGGAGACGATCCCGCACAGGAAGAACGCCTTCTGGAACATGCAGTGCGCTATGGGCGCCGACTTGTCTCAGGGTGATGACTTCTGTGCGTTCACCTTCCTGTTCCCACTCCGGAATCAGGCTTTCGGCGTAAAGACGCTGGCATACATCTCTGAGCTGACGCTCATGAAGTTGCCGGGCGCTCTACGCCAAAAGTATGACGAGTTCATCCAAGAAGGAAGCCTCCGAGTCATGGAGGGGACCGTTCTGGATATGATGGAGGTCTACGAAGATTTAGACCAGTACATCGACGAACAGAAGTACGACGTCTCGGCGTTTGGGTTCGACCCGTACAACGCCAAGGAGTTCGTAACCAGGTGGGAGCAGGAGAACGGACCGTACGGTATCGAGAAGGTAATCCAGGGCGCTAGAACCGAATCGGTCCCCCTTGGGGAACTGAAGAAGCTGGCCTCGGAGCGCCTTCTCATCTTCGATCAGGAACTCATGTCATTCACCATGGGGAACTGCGTGACTCTCGAGGATACCAACGGAAACCGGAAGCTACTGAAGAAACGCTCGGAAGAGAAGATCGACTCAGTGGCTGCTCTGATGGATGCCTTCGTGGCATACAAGATCAACAAGGAGGCATTCGAATGAGCGAGGAGGTGAAATGGGTCTTAGTGATCGACTAGCTCACGCATGGAATGCGTTTTCAAAATCCCCGGACAAGAAGAACTTCACACCGGAGTACGGTTCGTGGACATTCGGTAATCCAAACCTGAATTACCGACCTGTCGTCGGCGACCAGACAATCGTCACGAGTATCTATAACCAGATTGCTATCGATGTATCGAATGTCCCTATTCGACACGTCAAGACTGACGATAATGGCAACCTCAAGAGCTACTACCGTAGCTACCTTGATGATTGCCTGTCTCTAAGCGCCAACATCGACCAGACCGGTCAGGGATTCTTCCAGGATTTGGTACTTACGCTCTTCGAAGAGGGCGCTGTAGCGATCGTTCCTGTAGACACAGACGTTAGCCCAGATCTGACTCAGGGCTATGACATCAAGTCTATGCGAGTCGGCACAATCCTGAACTGGTATCCTCGCCACGTTCGAGTCGAGGTCTACAACGACCAGACTGGACAGCGAGAACAGCTGACTCTTGAGAAGGAGTTTGTCGCTGTTGTACAGAACCCTCTGTACAGTGTGATGAATGCTCCGAACTCGACGCTGCAGCGACTGACGCAGAAGCTCCACCTGTTGGATGCCATCGATAAGCAGTCTGGATCCGGTAAGCTGGACATCATCATTCAGCTTCCGTATGTCGTCAAGACTGAGCTCAAGAAGCAGCAGGCCGAGGCACGCCGTAAGGCGATTGAGGAACAGCTCGCAGGGTCTCAGTACGGTATCGCTTACACTGACGGTGCCGAGCGAATTACTCAGCTGAACCGACCTTCCGAGAACAACCTCATGAGCCAGATTCAGTGGCTCACCACCCAGCTGTACAACCAGCTCGGCATGACTGAGGATGTCTTCACCGGTAAGGCTGATGCTCGACAGATGCTGAACTACCAGAACCGAACGGTTCGTCCAGTTCTGAAAGCGATCACGGATGCCATCACCAGGACTTTCCTCACGAAGACTGCCCGCACGCAGCGACAGCGGATCATGGCGATCGAGGATCCGTTCCTCAACGTCCCGCTGGAGGAGATGTCCAAGCTGGTCGACTCCGTCAAGCGCAACGAGATTGGTACCGCCAATGAGCTTCGTCCGAAGTTCGGCTGGGCCCAGTCTGAAGACGAGACGGCAAACCAGTTGGTGAACTCCAACATCAATCCGATGGGCGAGGAACAGCCGCCTGGCGAAGAGCCGGTCGACGACGTCCCTGCATCGGAGGTACCAATTTCCGAACTGATGGAGAGTAGTCAAAATGGCAGTTAAGTGCGATTTCTCTGGCTACGCCACGAAGAACGATGTTCGGTGCTCGGATAACAAGGTCATCCGACACGGGGCATTCGCGGCGTACGACGGGAAGACTGTACCTCTGGTCTGGCAGCACAAGCACGGTGACGTCGAGAACGTCCTCGGGCATGCCGACCTTGAGGTTCGTGAGGACGGCGTCTACGCCTACGCCCACCTCAACAACACCGATCGTGGCCGGACCGCTCGAGAGATGGTCAAGAACGGCGACATCAAGGCGATGAGCATCTACGCCACCCATGTTCGGGCTCGGGGCAACGACGTTGTCCACGGTGAGCTCGTCGAGGTGAGCCTAGTGCTCCGCGGCGCTAACCCTGGTGCCCTCATCGACCAGGTCTCCATCGAGCATGGCGACAACGGCGATGAGATCGAGGCTGTCATCTACACGGATGAGCAGCTGGACTTCGTCTCTCACGGCGATGAGGACGAGTATGAGGACTTCGAGGCGGAGGAGACGGATGACGTCGAGCACGCTGAGGAGGAGCCGGAGGCCGATGAGGCTGAGGGCGACGAGGACGACCCCACGCTCGGGGAGATCTTCGAGGGAATGACCGAGGAGCAGAAGACGGCGGTCTATGCCATCGTCGGACAGCTCGTCGATTCCGTAGATGAAGAGGCGGAGGAGTCTGAGACCGAAGAGGCTGAGGACACCGCCCATTCCGACACAACTGAGGATACTATGGCTCACAAGAACGTGTTTGAGGGCTCCGCTACCACCGAGGAGCTCCCCGTCCTGACTCACGCCCAGGTCGAGACCATCTTCGAGGACGCTCGCTCCAGCGGCTCCCTGAAGCAGGCCATCCTGGCTCACGCCGACGCCTACGGCATTAAGCAGATCGAGACCCTCTTCCCTGAGGCCAAGGATCTGTGGAACCAGCCGGAGTTTATCAAGCGCAAGACCGATTGGGTCAACTCCGTCGTCGGCGCTGCCAAGCACTCGCCCTTCTCCCGTATTCGTACCCGCTTCGCCGACATCACTGCCGACGAGGCCCGTGCCCGGGGTTACATTAAGGGCAATAAGAAGGAAGACGAGGTCTTCACGCTTCTGCAGCGTGTCACCTCGCCGACCACCATCTATAAGAAGCAGAGGTTGGATAGGGATGACATCCTGGACATCACTGACTTTGATGTCGTCTCCTACATCCGCGGCGAGATGAAGATTATGCTTGAGGAGGAGCTCGGTCGGGCCGTCCTCATCGGTGATGGTCGTCAGGCCTCCTCCAAGGACAAGATCAAGGAGGACTGCATCCGCCCGATCTACAAGGAGGACAGCCTCTACGCTCCTCGCGTCATCCTGGCCAAGGAGACCACCACCGAGGACGTCCTGGACTCCATCGTCCGCGCCATGGATGACTACGACGGCGCTGGCAACCCCACCTGGTTCGCTGAGCCCCACATGGTCACCGAGATCCTGCTTCTCAAGGACAAGATGGGTCACCGTCTGTTCCGCAGCGTCTCCGAGCTGGCCGACTACGTCGGCGTCTCGAAGATCGTCAAGGTTCCGCTCATGAAGGGCCTGCAGCGCAGCTCCGTCAAGAACGGCACCGTCGATGCCCTCGGCATCATCGTCAACATGTCCGATTACACCATTGGTGCGGACAAGGGTGGGCAGCTCTTCGCTGCCGAGGACTTCGACATTTCCTTCAACCAGTACCACTACCTGCTGGAGACCCGCCTCTCCGGTGCGCTGACTCACCCGAAGTCGGCCATCATCGTTGAGCGGAAGACCGAGACTGGTAACGTCGTCGCGGAGCCGTGATAGATGGCCAAATTCTTCGGTGAGATAGGGTTTGCTTCGCAGGTCCAGACCGAGCCGGGAATTTGGGAAGACAAAATAGTCGAGAAGCAGTACTATGGCGACGTCTTCCGGGAAGCACGCCGCTTTGGTAGCAGCGATGAGATTCTGGGGAGTATCAACCTCAGCAACCAGATCAGCATTATCGCTGACGGGTTCTTAACGGATAACATCCAGAACCTCAAGTACGTACGCTGGATGGGGGGACTTTGGAAAATCTCCTATGTGGAACTGAAGTTCCCCCGTCTGGTTCTCGAGTTGACGGGGGTGTATAATGGACCGACGGCTAACTCTCCATGAGAAGCTGGTAGAGATCCTCGGGTCGGACAAGGTCTATTACCAACCACTCCCGTCGCTTAAGCTCTCGTATCCGTGCATCGTATACGAGCGGCATCCGGGTGATCCGATGTACGCGGACAACCTCAAGTATATCAAAGCGAACCGGTTCCAGGTTACTCTGATCGCCCGGCATCCCGAGGACCCGACACGAACGAAGATCGAGGACCTTTTGTTCAGCCGCCATGAGTCTCGACTCGTAGCGGACAACCTCTATCACGACATCTTCGACGTCTACTATTAGGAGTTAACATGGCTGCACTTGTCTGGGACAAGACTGGTGAGCGCCGTATTGAGACTGGTGTCGACCACTGCGCACTGTATGTGTATGACCCGGCCCAGAAGACCTACGGCAAGGGCGTTGCTTGGAATGGTATCACCGCCATCTCCGAGAAGCCCGAGGGCGCTGAGGCTACCGACCTTTACGCCGACAACATTCTGTACCTCTCGATGCTCTCGGCTGAGAAGCTGAAGGCCACTATTGAGGCCTACACCTACCCCGACGAGTTCGAGCAGTGTGACGGTTCCGCCACGCTGACGAAGGGCGTCAAGATCGGTCAGCAGGACCGACTGGCTTTTGGTCTCGTCTACCGCACTAAGATCGGTGACGACGTGGCTGGTCAGGACAAGGGCTACAAGCTCCACGTCCTGTACGGCTGCAAGGCCTCTCCTTCCGAGAAGGGCTACAAGACCGTCAACGACTCTCCCGAGGCGATTTCCTTCTCCTGGGAGCTGTCCACCACACCGGTCAACGTGTCCGGCGCCAAGCCGACCTCGCTACTGACCATCTCGTCTCTCGACGTCGACGCCGGTAAGCTGAAGACCCTCGAGGCCAAGCTGTTCGGTTCCGACACCGCTCAGGGCGGAGGCGAGGCTCTCGAGCCCAAGCTTCTTCTGCCTGACGAGATCAAGGCACACTTCGCAGGCTGATATACCACACCGGGGGCTCAGAGACCTAGACTCCTGGGCCCTCGGTGCCTGCAATGCTTATAGTTTCTATCCCGGATCTCGACGGGTTCGATGAGGAGACAGGTTCGTTTGTCTCCATGCCTGGCGGAATCCTGCACCTGGAGCACAACCTGGTCGCGCTGTCAAAATGGGAGTCAATTACCCATAAGCACCTCATCGGTAACGACAAAGTCACCCCCGAGGAGATGGCGCTCTACATCAAGTGCATGGTCACAGATGAAGAGTACGACCCGTCGCTCCTGGATAGGATCCCCCCATCTGAGGTCGATCGTATTAGCGCCTATATGGGCGACACGATGACCGCAACCACCATCCGTGAGACTGGTGGCGAATCTGGATCTGGCGAGTACACCTCATCCGAGCTAATCTACTACTGGATGATCGCTTGCCAGATTCCATTCGAGTGTGAGAAATGGCACATCAACCGACTACTCACACTCATTCGGGTATGTAACCAAAAGAACCAGCCCGATAAGAAGATGTCCCAGTCCGAGATTATGGAACGGAACCGGGAACTCAATAGAGCCAGGCGAGCTAAGCTTGGCTCGAAGGGATAACAATGATCAGTCACGAAGACATTCCCGAGGAGGCGCTTGCTCCGCAGGCCCACATCGGTACTGATCCCATGGAAGACAAGGACATTCACGTGTCCCAGACTACTGAGGTGATGCAGTGAGCGTTGCACAGCAGGTCCTCGCTCGCGCCGCCGCGAGGATTGGTTATTATGCACCGGACGACCCTCAGCCCGGATCTGAGGCTGGACGATACTGGGCAGCTCGAACTGGTCAGCAGTGGCTTGCTGGACCGTCCGACTCTGTTTGGTGGTGCATGCTCTTCGTCAGCATGTGTCTGGACGAGTGCGGGCAGATTAACGCTATTGGAGGATTCTCCTTTAACACTGACTACACCGTCAACAAGGTCCGCCAGCACCCTGACGCTTACTTCGTATCGGTTTACGACGCCCAGCCCGGGGATGTCGTCATCTACAACTGGGACGGCGGCGGTACGGACCACGTCGGCTTCGTCGAGAAGAATCTCGGTGGCGGCACGATCCAGACGATCGAGGGCAACACCTCGTCTGGTAGCTATGGCTCGCAGTCTGCGGGCAATGGCGTTTGGCGCCGAGTCCGTAGTGAGTCGATCGCCTATGTGATTCGTCCCGCATACACCGACGCTCCCGGAAGCTCTGCTCCCGCTGGTCCCGCAGACATCCGTGCTCTCCAGCGCGCTGTTCGAGCCAACCCCGACAATGTCGCCGGACCGAACACTCGCTCTCGCTGTTACGCTCTGGCCGCGGCATCTAACTGGGGCGGAAAGACCTTCCCCTTCGGCGTGGCGTTCACGCAGTCCGTGGTCGGCACCGAACAGGACGGGATTTGGGGCGACGCTTCTGAGGAGGCTCACGACGCGACCGTCGAGGCCGTTCAGGCTGCAGTCGGCGCTGAGGTCGACGGCGTTTATGGCGCCGAGACAAACACTAAGGTGAACGCCCTGCTCGACAGGGCCGAACAGCCGTAGGAGGCTCAAAATGGCAGCGCCATACTGTACTTTAACGGGAACTATTCCCGGAGGAGAGAATGGTCGGGCTCTTGTCCGAATCATTCCTGACGTGAAGGGCGCTACGGCTACCGTTGAAGGTGCCGCAGTCTCGATGCGCGAGCACATGGTTCGGACAGACCAGGCTGGCGCTGTCAACATCGAGGTGCTGGCTCCGGGCGCTGGAGTAACCCCCTCTGGCGCCTGGACCCACACCATTTACATCGATTCCCCCAAGTTTGACATCGTCAAGCACGTTGCTCTGACTCAGGGTGGAACTATTGACATCATGTCCGCCGACCCCACTTCCGAGGTTTCCCCTCTTCCATTTGGAGGCGGAGGTGGCGGTGGGGCTGGCACACCTGGTCCTCGTGGACCACAGGGTCCTGCAGGACCCAAGGGTGACCCCGGTCCTCCCGGGCCAAAGGGCGATGCTGGCGAACGGGGACCCGCTGGACCAGAAGGCCCTAGGGGTCTTCAGGGTCCCCCTGGACCTGCTGGAGGCGGAGCTGGAGGGACTCCTGTTCCTGGCCCAGAGGGACCTAGGGGTCCTGCTGGCCCTCCTGGACCGAAGGGTGATGTTGGTCCCGCCGGACCTCCTGGGCCTCAGGGTCCTCCTGGACCAGCTGGAGAGCGTGGACCGGCCGGACAGGATGCGGTTACGCCTCTCCTTGATGAGTACCTCAAGAAGGAGGATGCGGCTAATACTTACATCCAGTCTGGTACGTATTACGCTGAAATCGGTAGGAAGGCCGACGCTACTGATCTGTTCGGCTACCTCAAGATCGAGGATGCAGATAAGAAGTACGGCGAGAAGTCTGATGTCGAAGACGCACTCCGACAGACCAATCCATTCAAGAACGGCGCACGGTACTACTCTCCGGTAACCTACTACTGGCCTGACTACTACCAGGATGGAAAGCCGGGGCAGTTCTCCAAGTGGGCTCAGACGCTGAAGTTCCGGGACAACCTCGGATATGTCATCCTTAACCGCAACAGCGGTGACTGGGAGGCTCAGGAGGTAGACTTCCAGAAGCAGGGCGAACTGGCTCTTGGCGCGGGGGCAAAGAAACTTCTGTTCTATATCAAGACCCAGTATGGAGCCGCGATCAATCCAGATGCCGAGGATAACCGAGGTATTCCTAACGCCTCCAAGTTCACCAAGGAATATATCCTTGAGCAGCTGAAGCGCGCTAAGCACTGGTATGGCGACCTGGTACAGGGTGTCTTCCTCGACGAGGTGATCAACGGATGGGATGCCCGGAAGGACCGCCTTCCGTGGTACAAGGATCTGATCGACACGATTCGCCGAGAGAACGGCCTGGACTTCGTAATTGCGATCAACACCGGATCCAACATCTCCCAGGAAGTGTGTAACCTCGACTTCGATGTCTGCATGATGTTCGAGGGAACGGCCGCTAAGTTCCTCGAGGAGAATCCGACCTCGCCTATCCTTCCTGACCACATGAAGGCTTATCCGTCAACTAGATGGTGGGCAGTGGTTCACTCCGTCACCTCCGAGAACTACCAGAAGGTCTTCGACAAGGCTGACAACCTCGCGATCAGCCACCTCTACGTCACCGACGGCTTCCTTGTTGAGGATCCTCAAAACGGTGGTCAGTGGCACCCCGTTGGCAATCCTTATGAGAACCCTCCGGGCGCCGAGATCCGTGAGCTGATCATTCCGTGGCTTAAGGGATACCTGAAGCTCAAGCTGAAGGTCGATAATCTCAAGATTCCGGATGTCCCGAAGATGATTGTCCTCGGACCTGATGATCCAGTACCAGCCGGGACTCCGTCCGGGACGGTGATTGTTAGGCGGGCCAAGTAATGGCTAGCGTATTCCCAATAATTGGTGCATGGTGGGGAGGTAACGGCGCTCGAGTAGGGGACGGCCGCCTGATCCGAAAGGGATCTAGCTCCACCCCATTCGAGTCAGCCGCTTACACCGTCGGCGAGCGTAAGTGGACTGTTGAGATCACATACTCAGCAGACAATGACACTCAGCTCGCTATGCGAGCAAACTGGTTCGAGGCGGGGAAGAAGACTACTGGTAAGCAGGATTTCATAACCACCTGGAATATCCGAGGTGGAGCTAATGCTGCTATAAGGTTCGAGTTCGAGCTTCCCACAAATGCCTACCCACTGTGGACCCCGTCTATTGCCGTACCTGGTACTGCAAATGACATCACCATCCACAACTTCAACATCTACGAGACGCCGAAACCAGGTCTGATTGTTAATCTTTCTGGTGGACGTGGATCGGAAGCAAATGGCTTCGGCACCTACTTCCTATTAGGAAGTAGAGCTAAGGTTGGGGACCTGCTGGTTGTATTCTATGCTTCACAGTACGGAAATACCAAGGCTAGGCCTCCGGCGGGATGGGATTTCCAGTATACTTCGGATGCTGGTGGTAGATCTGGGTATGTTGCAGTAAAACGGTGCACTGCCGCAGATCTGGATTCGAATATAAAATTCAATAGCGATTCACCAATCCAAGCCAGAGAAAACTTTATTCTCTACTCTATCGGTGGCGTATCTAATTATAAGATACATCCGTGGCAGCCTAATATCCCAACTTTAGATACCTCTAAGAAGAATCTAGTAGCGGTTCAGTATCATGCATATTCCTCGACGAAAGAGCCAGTATGGTACCCATCTGATGCACAAGAGATCGTCACTGCCGGTAAGCGAGCGACCAACGGTCCATGGTCCCTGACTATAGGCGCCATAGCTAATTCGGTAAAGGAAACCTACGGATCAAGAGCCTACGCATGGCTCGAGCTTGAGGAAGCGAACCCCACTCCCCCTGAGGTAAAGACTCCAGGCGTGGAGATCAGCGAGGTCGGGACATCTAACCCGGTGTTCGTTTACCGCAACAACAAGCTAGTCCCGGCGACAATGCGAGCGGTTCCCCGTGGGTATAGCGATCTATATACCATGATGGGTACCCGCGGATTCCTCATCGCCCACCGAGGAGGATCCGTCAGCTGGCCTGAGGCCTCTATGAGGGCGTACACCAATGCCGTTATGTTCGGCGCCGGAGCGCTAGAGGTATCTTGTCAGAAGACGAAGGATGGAGTCTGGTTCCTGAACCATGACCGAACTCTTAAGCGAGTGGATCCAACCGCTCCAGATACCCCCGTCACCGAGATGACATGGGCGGACATCCAGAAGTACCACACAATCGGCGAGCCATTCATGACTGTCGAGGAGTACTTCTCTGCCTACGGCTCAAGTCACATCACGGTTCTCGATCCTAAGTATTCGGCTGCTGAGTGGCAGGAACTTAAGAAGTTCTTTCCCTCTGATGCGCATGGTCGGATCATTTGGAAGTTCTCAATTGATGCCGGATGGCTCGCTAACCAGTGGAAGTCCGACGGATGGAAGTGCTGGGGGTACTCCTATCCCGATCAGGTTACTGACGGTCGGATCAACGAGTGGCACAAGCCCTGGGACTATGTGGGTATGTCATGGGAAGCTAGCGACGAGGTCTGGCGACGGACTCTCGCACTCGGTAAACCGGTATGGGGTCACATCTGCCCGACAAGGCAGGCGTACGACGATGCCCTAGCCAAGGGAGCTGTCGGATGCATGGTCTCCGGAGTGGCCAACATTTACTCCGAATCTCTAGTCTAGGAGAATCATGATTACGATCGAGAGCCAGGGAGACTGGAAACTCACCAGGAATTGGTTTGACAGAATGACGAAGTTAGACCTGGCTCTGATCATGAATCAGTTCGGCAAGGAGGGGGTTTCTGCTCTCAAGGCGGCGACCCCCTCCAGGTCGGGTGAGACTGCAGCTAGCTGGAACTATGAAGTCACCAGAACCGGCGAGAACTGGAAGATCACCTGGACAAACTCACATGTAAACAACGGCGTAAACATCGCCGTCATCTTGCAGTATGGTCACGGCACCCGTAACGGAGGGTATGTTGTTGGTCGAGACTACATCAACCCCGCTATCAGGCCCGTATTCGACAAGATAGCGAAGAAGGCCTGGAAGGAGGTCACTAAGTAGTGGCAACTATTGACGAGCGGGTAGTCTCGCTCAAGATGAATAACAAGCAGTTCCTGTCCGCGATCAAGGAATCCTCGTCCGGTATGGACAAACTCAAGGAATCCTTGAAGCTTCAGGGTGCTGCTGATGGCCTTTCTCGAATCGGAGAGATCGCCAAGAACACCACCCTCGGTGACCTGGCAACAAAGGCCCTCGATATCGGCAAGAACATGACTGTCATGCAGGGGCTTGCCGTTACCGCATTCGGTGGAATCGGCGTCGCCGCCCTTAATGCTGGCAAGAGCATCGTTGGAGGATTCTTCCAGACGATTAAAGATGGGTTTAATGAGTACGAGCTCAAAATGAGATCGATTCAGACCATCATGGCCAACACCGCTGAGAAGGGTACAACTCTCACTGAGGTTAAGCAGTCTCTTGCCGAGCTGAACACATACGCAGACAAGACCGTATATAGCTTTAGTGATATGACTAATGCTATCGGTCTGTTCACAGCAGCCGGCGTGGACCTACAGACCTCGGTCGCTTCGATTAAGGGTCTGTCCAACCTTGCCGCGGCTTCTGGATCCACTGCTCAGCAGACGGCCACCGCATATACTCAGCTCTCTCAGGCCATCTCGGCGGGAGTTGTTCACCTGCAGGACTGGAACTCTCTGGTTAATGCGGGTATGGGAGGAGAGTCCTTCCGGAACGCCCTGATCGAGACTGCTCGAATGATGGGCACCGGAGTCGATGAGGCTATTGCCAAGAAGGGAAGCTTCCGAGAGTCACTCAAGGAAGACTGGCTGACCGCCCAGGTCATGACGACCACCCTTACTGCTCTGACGAATGACCTCTCCGAGGCACAGCTTGTTGAAATGGGGTACTCTGAGGAGCAGGCCCACAAGCTCAAGCAGTTCGCCCAGGGCGCATTCGATGCTGCCACCAAGGTTCGAACCTTCAGCCAGCTCATCGACACAACTAAGGAAGCTATTGGCTCCGGGTGGGCCGAGACATTCGAGATTCTGTTCGGAGACTTTGAAGAGGCCTCGGATCTATTCACTGCTATTAGTGACTGGCTCGGCGGTGTAATTAAGTCTAGTGCCGATGCTCGAAACGGTTTCCTCCAGATGTGGAAGGAGCTTGGCGGTCGTTCAGCACTCGTCCAGGGTCTTGCTAACATCTTCTGGGCGATCGTTAAGGTCCTCGGACAGATTGGAACTGCCTTCCGACGAGTATTCATGAACGCTAGTGCCGAAGGTCTTGTTCGCATCACCAAGGCGTTTGAGAACTTCACGTCTAAGCTCATCATCACGAACAACTTCGCTGATAAGCTTGAGTGGACATTCACCGGTCTGTTCTCAATCTTCCATATCTTTACAACAATCCTTGGTGAGATTGCTCAGGTTATCTTCACGGTAGCCTCGCATATTGTCAGTGCACTATTCCCAGCATTCACCGGGATCAACTCTGGTGTATTCCAGATCACGAAGGTAATCGGCAAGGCGATCTTCTGGTTCGATCAGTGGTTCACCAAACTTGATCTTGGTGGAAAGCTGCTGAAGCTCCTTCTTCCACCGATTGATCTCGTCGGTAAGGCTATTAAGTGGGTCGTGGATAAGATCCATGACTTCATCATGTGGCTCGACTTCGGCGGAAAGGTAACTAGCGCCGCAAACGGACTGAAGAGTCTGGCATCGAAGTTCGGGCTCATCAAGGATGCTCTGAAGAACTCAGTAGTCGGCGAGTCATTCCTCACAGCGTTCGAGACCGTACAAGACACTCTCGATAAGGTCAAGAACAACCTTAAAGAGTTCGGTAATAGTGTAGGCGATAAGCTAAAGGCTAAGCTTACTGCCGGCAGGTCGGCTCTATCCGAGTACTTCAAGGGCTTCGATCTCAGTGGTATGACGTCCACCGAGGCGATCGTTGCTAAGCTCGGGACAAAGTTCGACGAACTCGGCAATAAACTCAAGATCGATGAGAAGGTCCAGTGGCTTAAAGAGAAACTCATTGAGCTGCGAGATGCCCTTGTCGATACATGGAACACTGTTCAAAATAGTGCCGTTTGGGACAAGTTGGGTAAGGCGTTTTCTGACGTCGGCGGCAAGGTCAAGGAAGTAGCGGTCTCGTTCCGAGACTGGGTCAACGGTCACGGTGAAGTCAAGGCCAAGGCTAAGGAAGCCGCTGGAGCAGTCTCGGAAGTTGGTACTGCGGCAGCCCAGGCAGCCAAAGAAACTGGCCAGGCCGCAAAGGAGAACTTCCTCAAGAAGTGGTTTGAGGATATCAAGCAGGTTGCTAACGCAATCCATCTCCCTGAGTTGTTCGACACTATCAAGCAGAAGTTTGTAGAGTTCAAGGACTTCGTGGTTAACACCTTCGCCCCCAAGGTGAAGGAGGGCGCAAAGAACGCATTCGGCTCTATAGGTACCGCCATGAGTCAGGCGAACTCCAACCTCAAGTCCTATGATATGGGTAAGATCCTTGTCGGGGCTATCGGTGGTGGAGTACTCATCGCCTTTACTCGATGGATCAACTCTTTCAAGAAGAACTTCGACAAGATCGGCGGCATGGCCGAGAAACTTGGCGATGTATTCGATAAGATGGGCAATGTGCTCGAGGCGTTCGAACAGAAGGTTAAGGCTCAGGCCCTGCTCACAATCGCAATCGCACTTGGTGTTCTCGCTGGGGCACTGATCCTTATGTCTCTTGTTCCGGCACCCAAGCTTCTTGTCACCCTCGCCGTCCTCAAGTTCCTGTTCAACATGATGGACGATATGCTTGAGTCCATGACTAAGATGGTCGCCTTCAAGAAGGACTCAACTCGTATCGTGTTGATGCTTATCGCTCTAGGCGCGGCTATGATCCTAATGGCTACGGCAGTTCGAATCCTTGCTGGGATGGACCTAAAGGGTGCTGTCATTGGCATGGTGGCGATGAAGGTTCTAATGGAGACACTCCAGACCTTCATGACTAAGATGGCTGCAACTAAGGGTGTCGAAAAGGGTGCAGGAATCCTTCTAGCACTCGCTGCGGCCTGCGTCATCCTATCTCTGGCGGTATACACGCTAGGTTCGATGGATACAGGAAAGGCTATTCAGGGCGTCGTCACACTTGCGGCGGTTGTAGCAATTCTGTCAGGGTTCATGATGGTCGTCAGCAAGGACCCATTCATGGGTAAGGGTGCAGCAATACTGTTGTCTCTCGCTATATCCTGTAACATTCTAGTGGCAGCCATCTGGATGCTCGGAACGATGGACACGGGCAAGCTTCTTCAGGGTGTTATTGCTCTCGGAGTCATTATCCTTGAGCTATCTGTTGCGATGGCCATCGCTGGACGAGCCAATGCCCGAGGTGCGGCGGCGATTATTGCCATGTCCTTTGCAGTCATGGTCCTCACAGGGGCAGTGGCTATTCTGGGTAATATGGATGTCATGACACTCGCCAAAGGTCTTATCGCTCTCGCGGCGGGTCTTGCCATCCTAGCTATCTCAATGGCTGCGGCAGACGCCTTCAAGGAAGGTGGAATTGCGTTAGGGATCGCCTCTATCGCATTCCTGGCCCTGGCCTCAGCAATGAAGACCCTGTCTGGTATCACCTGGACCCAGCTCGCTATTGGTCTGATCGCTTTGGCCGGTGGTATGCTGATCCTTGTGGCTGCTGCAGCCGGTGCTCAGTACTTCGCTGTAGGTATGATTATCCTAACAGCGGCATTGCTCGCACTGGGATTGGCACTACTCCCGATCTCGATCGGTATGGCGGCCTTTGCGGCGGTTCTGGGTATCTGTGCTACTACTGGTGCGGCAGCATTCTTGGTCCTTACCGAGGGACTGAAGCAACTGGCAGCAATTCTACCACAAGTAGCTATTGATTTCGCTAATGCTATTGCCAACTTCATCATCACCCTTGGCGCCAAGGCTCCAGAGCTTGCGGTTGCTATGGGGGCGTTGCTAGGGGCGATCATTTATGCTATCAATGTCAATATTCCCGGTATTGTGGCGTCGTTGTTCATCCTGATTCAGGCAATGCTCACCGAGCTGGCTAACCACGCCTACGAGTTCGGTGAGAAGGGCGCTACTATTCTGGCAAACTTCCTGAATGGAATCGCGGACAACATCGGCAAGGTCATTGACGCTGCCACGAATGTTATTCTCAACTTCCTTGACGGAATTGCTAGGAATGGACCCAAGATCATCGACAAGGGAATGTGGACTGTACTCAAGCTGCTTGAGGGTGTTCGCGATGCTATTAACAAGTACTCTCACCGATTCAACAAGGTTGGTCGAGAGATTGCTTGGGCTATTGTCGATGGTATGACCAACGGTCTCGCATCCAAGGCCTGGAGCTTCGGCGAGTCAATGGTCTCCGTCGCCAAGAAGGGCTACAACAAGGTCAAGAACTTCTTTGGTATTCACTCGCCTTCTCGACTGATGAAGGAGCTCGGTGGATACGTCGGAGAAGGCCTTGCCATCGGTATCGAGAATACTGGTGAACGGGTTGCTGAGGCTGGAGACAACATGTCCAAGGCCGCATACGATGCAATGTCCGCAGCTCTCGATGGAGTAAACGAACTCGTCGAGGATGACCCGTCCTTCAAGCCGGAAATCAAGCCGGTCCTGGATCTCACGGAGATGCAGAAGCAGGCCAAGGGAATCAACAACTTCCTTCCCGCCATCGGGGTCACGGCACAGGCTGCTAACGCGGCTCGACCGCCCGCTCCGATCGCAGTTGACAATTCTGACAAGAATAGTCAAAATGGTGTTACAAACATCACATTCAACCAGACCAACAACTCGCCTGAGGCGCTGGATGCGGCGACTATCTATCGCCAGACCCACACTCAGCTTGCTATGGCAAAGGACAAGTTGACACTATGATCTCAGAGATCTCGTCCACGACCAAGTCGGGGGATCGACTTGCAATCGATATCACAGACCCCTACTCGTCGGGGGTCGCGATCAAGGAGATTACTGGTCTGGGGCCAGTAAAGGCAGACATCAGCACTGACCGATATGCCTTGCTGGACGGAGCGTTCCTCAAGGGGGTCAGGGTTGGTACTCGTACTGTGGTACTGACTCTGATCCCCTGGGGGACCGACATTCAGGAACTCCGACTCAAGTGCTATTCCTACTTCGGGGTCGGGGAGACCATCACTCTCGGTGTGACTACCGACTGGCTTAACGTGCACTCAGACTTCATTGTCGAGTCCGTCGAGCCGAACATCTTCTCTGAGCGGCAGGAGATCCAGGTCTCCCTTCTCGGGCTGGACCCGTACTGGAAGTCCTCTGCTACTCAGATCCAGAAGGTTGTTGGTTTCAACGACAACACGCCTTCCTTCGAGTTCCCGTTCTTCTCTGAGCCGAATCACAAGCTCAAGTTCGGTGACATGACCAACTCTTCCGGTAAGGACATCCGTTACCTTGGTGACTACCCGGCGGGTGCGACTATCACCGTCGAGTTCTCCGGTACTGTGAGCAACCTTATCGTCTCGAACGTTACCTACAACGAGACTATGTCTATCTCTCGAGCAGGGAACTTCTACCAAGGCGAAAGCATCATCATTGACACTCGACCAGGTAAGAAGTCTATCACCCACCAGGCTCGAGGGAGGAAGTCCTTCATCACGGGCGTTCTGGCTCCGGGGAGTACCTGGATTCAGATGCATCCTGGTATCAACACGATCGCCCTGCAGTATGCTGGGGGCGTTGACGACGTTAGCGTCTCTATGGAATACGATACTCTCTACAGGGGGATTTGATGCAGCTGTTCTTCGCGTTCCTCCATAACTACGAAACTCTCATTGAGGTTCCGAATAACTTCTACTCGCTTAACTGGACTGAACGAGCCTACGACTACGGTCAGTTCGAGCTTCAACTCTACTCGGATCAGCCGGGGTATGAGTACAGTCTTGGAAACCTGTTCATTCGAGACGACACGGATACCGTGATGGTCATCGAGACCGCTACGGTGAAGCAGGAGGATGACGGTGTCTACCTCCACAAGTACACTGGGCGATCTCTCGAGTCGATGATGGAATGGCGAATCCTTCCACATAGGCGATGGATCGAGCCGGATGCCAACGGTCAGTTCAATGCCCAGGCTATGGCGGAGGATGTGGCGCACAGCAACCTCGGTAAAGACGCAAAGCCTGAGCGAAGGATTGACAACTTCAACTTCCACAGGAATACCCGTGTGTCTCAGATGGCCTACGTCAACGACACCGGTCAGAAGATCCAGGATGGTAAGTGGATCATCTACGACCGCGCGCCAATTGCAGAGATGTTTAAGAATGTCATCTCTGCATGCAAGCCAAACGGGTATTCGCTCTTCTACAAGATCAAGCTTGAGAATGGTGGAATCCATTGTTACATCACTGCTCCTCGGCTGATCAACACGATCACCCTCGCACAGGAGAACGACAACTTCTCGGACTTCGAGTCAGTTGATTCGATTGTGGATAAGAAGAGTACGATCTACGAGATCTTTGATACTGGCGACGTAGACCTTGACTGGGTTGCGGATGGAACTACGCATACCCGGGCGCATACACTTCGCTCCGAGAACCCAATCACCCGACGAGAGGTCTTGTGGGATAACACTCAGGTTCACAAGCCATATTCGGTCAAGGACTGGAAGGCGCTTACACCGCTTCAGAAGAAGCATATCTCCTCTCTGACCGAGGTGTGGTATCCCTTCTGGGTTCTGGACGCCATGTTCCCGAAGTATACCCCACTCAAGATGATCTCGGGAAAGATCAATAACTTCTCTAACGTCCAGTACCGTGATGGATTTGACGTAGGCGATATTTTCTACTACGTCCCATCCGGAAGTAACCCGGTTCCAATCGAGTGCCAGCTCACCGAGATGACCGAGTCCTGGTCGGGCGACGGGTTCTCTCAAGTTCCTTCCATCTCCATGTCGTCTCGCACCAAGTGGAATGGTGACGGCTTCCGTATCGACTTCACTCGCAATAGACCCGGTGAGGTCATCGTTCCTCGAGAAAGGGATTAGCATATGGCCATTACTAGTGGTTTCTACAACTCCGTGAATGGCGACCGGACATACGACGCCGACCAGTTCGGCTCGCTGTTTGACGGAATTATTGCCCCGGGGGTATTTCCGAACGTGGGGGACAAGTTCCGCGTTCGACCCACCAACAATGGTATGTCCGTCTACGTCGGCTCCGGCAAGGCCTGGCTGAATAACAGATGGGTTGAGAACTCGGGTGACGAGACAGTTACTCTGACTGGATCTCACGCAACTCTGGACCGTATCGACCTCGTATGTGTCGAGGTTGACCGGTCCAAGGCCATCCGTGGTGCTAAGATCAAGGTCGTCCAGGGGACCCCCGCAGTTACTCCGACGGTTCCCTCGGTGGACGACAATGGTGATCGACAGACGTTCGCTCTGGCACAGATCAAGATCATCAAGAACTCTCGACAGATCACAGCCGAGAACATCATCAGCCTCGTGGGTAGTGCCCGTACTCCTTACGTGAGCGGACCTCTGCAGAACATCAATCTGGATGCTCTCCAGGCCAAGCTGCAGGACGAGTTCAACACCTGGTTCGAGTCCGTCCGAGATGCCCTGGCTAACGCCGGTGGAAATACCTCGACCGACGTTGCAAACCTCAAGGTGAGTGACCGGAACCAGAACGAGCGACTCCAGGCAGTCGAGGGTCGTATCGCCGGTACCGAGCTCAACATCACCAAGATCAACGAGAAGTTCAGCAACTCTGGATCCGTCTATGGAATGTTGAATGACTCGAACGTTGGTGTCCACAACTCCATCTACCGAGGCGCCTCGCTGGGTAGCAACGTCACTCCATATCTCCAGGCGATTCGAAGCGGATCCTTCTCTGGGCTCTATCTTGGGGACTACTGGACCTACTCTGGCATCACCTGGCGTATCGTGGCGTTCAACTACTTCATCAACATCGGTGAGCCCCCGTTCCGACAGAATCATATTGTTGTCGTCCCAGATGCATCTCTCTTCCGAGACGCATGGTCTACCACGATCCCGGATCAGCGCTCGTATGTGGACTCTACCCTGAACCAGTCTACTATGACGAAGGCTAGCCGCATGGCTGAGTCTCTGTTCAACCGGTCAAACATGGTTGGTGTCTGGACTCGAGTGGCTACAGGGTATGACGGGAATGGCTCCGTCAAGGATTGGCGCTGGTATAACCCGCACATCAATATCATGGATGAGGCCATGCTCTGGGGTTCGTCCATCTTCGATGACTCACTCTCCAGGGGTATCCACCACAACCAGTTCCCCGCCTTCCGGCTCAACCCCGCCCTTGTTAACATTGAGGAGGAGTACTGGCTTCGTGAGCGTGCTTCGGCTCAGACTGCGATCTACATGAAGTCTACAGGCCAGTTCTCCCACGCCCCGCTGAACTACTCCTTCGGGGTTCGTCCCTATCTAGCGATCGGTTAACATGCAGCACTTCGGATTCAACCCCCTGACCGACATAATCCTCGCGATATTTCTGTCGGTTCTGGGATCTTCCGGGATGTGGGCTTGGATCATGAAGCGCAGTGAGCGGAAGTCCGCCACGTCAAGGCTTCTGCTCGGAATGGCCCATGACCGGATTGTATATGTCGGGAAGACATATCTTCATCGAGGATTTCTCACCCTTGATGAGTATGAGGACTTCATGAAGTATCTCGTAGAGCCCTATTCCGAGTTCGGGGGGAATGGGCTTGCTGAGAAGATCGTAAATGAGGTCAAGAATCTTCCCGTAGTCCCCACCCCTAGACCCCCGGCAAAGAGGAAGACATATGGCAAAGCACCTTCAGGAGAGTAAGTTGAACAACAAGTCCTACGACATCCTAAAGTGGGTTGCGCTGGTCGCCCTTCCGGCTACCTCCGCACTCTATCTTACGCTGGCGGCCCTGTGGAACCTGCCTCACCCGACTGAGGTTGCTGGGACTATCGCCGCGGTTGACACCTTCCTTGGGGTGCTCCTCGGCGTGAGCTCCAACAAGTACCAGGGTACCCAGCCCTCCGGCGCTCTTCATGTGTCTGAGGACCAGGGTATCCACGCCACCTTCGACCAGGGCGTCGCCGAGATGCTCCGGAATGGTAAGGTGACGCTGGACGTCAAGCAGGTCTAAGCGAGAAAAACCTGCTGTATAATGAACCCCTAGAAAGGAGCCCATCCATGAAGAAGACTGACCCCATTCAGCAGACGATTGAAGCTGCTCTGAAGGAGGCCGAGCTTCACGATCCCTCTAGTGAGGACTACACCACAATTGCTCGAAATGTCGAGACTCTTGCAAAAGCCAAAGCCCTTGGCGAGAGCAAGAAGCTCAGCAAAGACGCAATTCTCGGTGCAGTCACCTCTCTGGCTGGTATCGTAGCCGTCCTCCAGTACGAGAGACTTGCAGTCGTCAGCTCGAAGGCATTTGGTTTGATCATGAAGGTTAAACCCTTCTGAGATTCGTCAGGCCCCCTGTGCTATACGCATGGGGGGCTTGGCTTATCTTTTTTGCCCGCGAGAGAAACTCGGAGTATATTGAAGACCCTTAGAAAGGAACCACCATGAACCTCAAGACCGCTTTCAACCTTGCCGCCTTTGCCACTTGCGCAGCCGGTTGGACTTTCTGCCACATACGTGAGCAGCGAGCCAAGCGTCTGCTTGATGAGGCCTGGACTGCTTGTTATGAAAACGACCAGGACTACATGGACACATTCCACCACCCTGAGAAGTGACTCAAGTTTATACCCCGACATGGGGTATAGGCTTTCGCGAGAAAATCTACGGGTATATTGAAACCCGTCATAGAAAGGACACTCTCATGAACCTCACCGCCGCTGCTATGCAGGCCGCCCTCGACTACGCCGAGGAGCTCGCTATCGCCGGAATGACCTCTGAGCAGTACGACCACTACTATCTCTGATTCAGTTCTAGATCCCGCCATGGGATCTAGGCTTATCTTTTTTTTCGCAAGGACAACTTGGTGTATAGTGAAGACCCTACTCTGAAAGGATACTCCTATGATCTACTCTATCATTGCCCTCTCCATTTCCAACATCATTCTTCTTCTGATCGCCCTCTCTTGCGGCGCCCTCATCATCAGCCAAGTTGCTGAGATTGAGGAACTGCAGGAGAAGTGCAATCTCAAGACGAGCGTTGTCAAGGGGGCCAAGGCCGAGATCGAGACTTACAAGGAAGTCATCAAGAACCTAGAGTCCAAGCTCAATAACTGAGACACACCTATACCCCTACATGGGGTATAGGCTTTCGCAGAAAAAACAAGCGGTATATTGAAGACCCTTAGAAAGGAACCACAATGACCGCCCTCATCTGCTTCGCCGTTCCCTGCGCCATCATCCTCGCTATGCTTGTGATTGGTGAGCTGTTCGGCAAGAAGAAGACCTGGAACTTCTGATCCCTACTACTCTCCAGCCAAAGATCCCGCCATGGGATCTAGGCTTATCTTTTTTTTTCGCAAGGACAACTTGGTGTATAGTGAAGACCCTACTCTGAAAGGATACCCTCATGACCTGGACTACTTACGCATTTGTCGTCCTCTCCCTAATCCTCGCGCTGGCGCTTGGTTACTCCTGGGAGGAATCTAATGTCGCTCGCCGCGACAACAAGATCCTCAAGGAGGAGATCAAGCTGCTCAAGGATAAGGCGGAGAGCGATGAGCGTGTTATCTACAGTCTCCGGGACCTGAAGGAACAGTACCTCCTCCGGATCTCCCACCTCGAGCATAAGCTCAAGAAGTAACAGTTCTATACCCCACCATGGGGTATAGGCTTTCCGCGATATTTTCCTTCCGTATATTGAAGACCTACGAAAGGAAAGACCATGCTCTACATCGCACTTGCAATTACTACCTTGCTCACCCTTTTCTACGGGATTGCTTATAACGAGCAAAAGCATCAGACCTACACGCTCAAGTGTAGAGTTGACTTGCTTACTTGCAACAATAGGATCCTGCAGGAAAAGCTGGACAAGATTAAGTGCAGGGAAGAGATGAAAAAGCACCCCATCTACTCCCGACTCTAGTCTACCGCCGTACCCCATTAACTTGGGGTATAGGTTTTCGCGTAAAAAACTGACCCTTATATGAGACCCCTCTATTTGAAAGGAACCACTCATGACTGAGACCACCGACACCTCCGTTGAGACCAACGAGAAAATTGTCGAGTTCAAGTTCAACAAGGATGCTCTCATCGCCGCTACCAAGCGCAACTCCAAGAAGTTGATTGCTGGCGCCGCTGTTATCGCAGCAGGTGCCGCACTCAGCGTCATGGCGTTCCGCTCGGTTCCGGACGTTGACGAGCCCGAAGAGCTTGAGCACGACGACCTCGATGAGATCGACGAGATCGAAGCCTCTGAAGAGACCGACTGAGACCTCATCCTATATCCCGACTTGGGATATAGGCTTTTCTAAGGAGTAAATATGAAATACCTACTCGACGCCATATTCCTCGCCATCTCAGCCTGTCTGTGCTGGGTTGTGTGGGATGCTACTGCTGGCAACATTCTCTCCCAGCGCGTCTTTCCTACTGCAGCATTAGCGGGGATTCTCATTCTCGTAGACATATATCTGCACACCCTCGTTGATGACTAGTCCGCGAGAAAAACCGGTCCTATATTGAAGCCCCTCCGTTTGAAAGGACCACATCATGACCCGCATCGCCGTTTCGTTCATCAAGACCGCTGTCTTCCTCCTCGGAATTGTTCTCGCCTCCTGCTTTATTGGACGCGGGGCCAACTCCCGGATGAAGCACGTTGTTGGTGTTCAGCAGCGTTTCATCGCTCGCCGTGATCGTAAGATCAACCGCTGGTAATTCAGCACTATACCCCGACTTGGGGTATAGGCTTTTCTTGAGCTGGAAAGGAGCACACTATGTTCAAGGAACCGCCTATCTACTACATCCTGATCAGCCTCATCTTCCTGATCGTCTTCTTCGCAATCAGCTTCGCAACCTGGCTTGTGTGGCTGACGAACGTGGCCTTCTTCGTTAAGTTGGTCATCACCGCAATCGGAGCGCTGTTTGCGGCCATGACAGTCATCCTCTACACGATCTCGGCGGAGTGATATGTTAGTCGTACTTCTTGGTCCAAGTTGTTCAGGCAAGTCTACATTCCAGAAGGAGCTGGTTGAGAATGAGGGGTACCATGCAGTCCGCACTGCAACTACCCGACCTAAGCGTATGGGAGAGGACCTATCTTCCTACTACTTCCTCAAGGATCAAAGCTTTGCTGAATGGGAAGTACGGGGTGACCTCCTTTGCGTCGAGACCTTCCGAGGTTGGCGCTACGGGGTACCACGCGACGAGATTACCCGGAGGGGAGACCGCCCTAATCGGGTTGTCATCCTCACACCAGGAGGAGTTATGGAGCTCCTGGCAAAGCACGCAGACATCGTCGTCGGAGACGCTCTGTCCGTACTCTACCTCGGTGTTGATGGAGCAACCGGAGAGGCTCGCGCATATTCACGAGGAGACGACCGACGGGAATACCTGCGCCGAATGGCTGCCGACTCCATCGATTTCCGACACTACCCTCGGGAGAATGGTGTTTGGGAGTTTACGCCGGATTATATCCTGGATTGCATCAACAATCCGCAGAACTACAAGATCACTCCTCGGCTGAAGAAACTGGAAAGGAAGCACTCATGACCATCATCTGGTGGACACTCTATATTCTCGGAGCGCTGACAATCATCGTAGTCTGGACTCAGATCATGGCCCTCGCCGGAACATATCTCAAGGCTCGTCGAGAGCGTATGGAAGGGGCATATTCTGGAATGAGTCGAAAGGATATCGAGGCCCTTGTGCGAATGGAGATCTCTGCATACATGACGAAGGAGGACAAGTGATCAATGCGAACGATTGTGCGCGACTTATCAAGGCAAACGCGCCGGCGATTCTCACGGCTTCCGCATGCGTTGGGACCGTCGCTACGGCCATCCTCACGGCGAAGTCTACGACGCTCGCTATTGAACGGATCGCCGATTATTGCGAGGATAACCTCCGGTCGCCGGAGGACCTCACCTGGCGGGAGAAGTTCACAGTATCTTATCGGGTGTACATTCCCCCGGCCATCACAGCTGTCGCAACTCTGGTATCGATTGTCGCGGCAAACCGTATCCAGTACGCTCGAGGTGCGGCGTTCGCACTGGCGTACACCGGTAGCGAAGCGGCGTTTAAGCGATATCGTGAGGCTGTGGCGGACGTGGTTAAGCCGAAGGACCTGGAGAAGGTTAAGGTCCGCGTTGCAGAGAAATCGCTTTCGGAGGCTAGTAAGCCAATTTCCGGAACTGTATTTGTAGCCTCATCAGGAGATGTTCTGTGTTACGATGTGTTCTCGGGAAGGTATTTCAAGTCCGACATTGAAACCATCCGACGTGTTGAGAATAACATCAATTCGCAGCTCAATCTCGAGTGTTATGCATCCCTCAACGAGTTCTACAACGGACTCGGTATTCCCCCAATTGCGGCTGGAGACCTTGTCGGATGGGACGAGCCTAATTCGCTCAGTATCGAGTTCGGATCCCAGCTGACGGAGAAGGGCGAGCCCGTTCTGACCGTCGACTTCCTTGTGTCCCCCAAGGAAAACTACTTCAAGATCAACTGAAAGGAAACCATCACATGTTCTCTCACATCATCCGCGTCCGTGGCATCTTCGACGACGAGCCCACCACCAAGAAGCTCTACTTCCACATGTCTCGCCGTGAGATGTTTGACTTCATCAAGCGATACGATAACGTCACCAACTTCGAGAAGTGGCTCCAGGCTGCTATCGACAACGAGGACCTGTACACCATGATGAAGTTCTTCGACGACCTCATCGGTACCTCGTATGGTGAGCGCCAGGGAGAGCGCTTCGTCAAGTCTGAGCAGATCAAGGAGTCCTTCCTCAACTCTCCCGAGTACGAGGAGCTCTTCGACCAGCTCATGGACAACCCGTCTCTCGTTCGGGAGTTCTACAACGGTATCCTGCCCGAGAAGATCATGAAGCAGGTCCAGCAGGATCCCAAGTACAAGGAGCTCGATTCTAAGCTTAAGGAGACGGAGCTCAAGAACCTCTGATTCATATTTGGGGGCCCTGGAGAAATCTGGGGCCCCCACCTCCTTGAAAGGAGCCACCTTGGCTAACGCACCGATTCGTCCGAACCTCCCGTCCAACAGCAAGCTCCCCGAGCGCAAGAAGGTTGAGCAGGTCACCACTGCTACCGTCACAAAGAAGAAGTCTAGCTTTGGGACGAAGGCCGTATCCGCTTTCGTCGGAGAGGATATTCACAATGTCGGCGAGTATCTACTTTACGATGTTACGATCCCTGCTATCAAGAACACACTCTCGGATCTGGTCAGTCAGGGCATCGAACGTCTCCTCTTCGGAGAGTCTTCTCCTCGAGCTCGCAGCTCGTCCGGGGGGTCCCGTGTCTCATACGGATCATATTCTCGACCAGGCTCAGCACCAGGCAATCGCCGAGACGCTTCTCCTCGTTCACGTCGATACCATGATTTCTCAGAAATCGAGCTCGAGTCCCGAGATGAAGCTTATCTCGTTATCGACCGACTTGGCGACATCATCGAGGAGTACGGTCTTGCCACCGTCGCCGACCTCTACGATCTCTGCGGTATCACTACCGAATACACTGACGAGAACTGGGGCTGGACTTCGGCCCGGTACATGTCGGTGATCCGTAGCCGTCGTGGCTACATGCTTCAGCTCCCGAAACCTGACCACATCAATGCACGATGAATCCTCAGCAAGTGCGGCTTGAACTTATCGCCGCCTATCCATTCTCAGACAAGTGGCGTCGCCGTGTTGAACGCATGGAAGACGACCAGGCAATCGCTATCTATCTTCGACTCAAGAAAGCAGGACGCATCAAATGAATCTCGGAATTGTCACCCGCCTCGCTGGACGCGCTGGACTGGTTCTCAGCAAGCACGCCCCTACTATCCTGACTGCAGCAGGTACCGTTGGTTTTATCGGTACCACGGTTCTTGCCTCCAAGGCCACCCTCAAGGTTGAGGAGACTCTGGCTGAGGAGACTGCCCTTCTCGTCAAGGTCCACGAGGCTCACGAGGACGGCAAGCTCACCGACAAGGACGCCACTCGGGACAAGGTCATCCTCTACACCCGAATGACCACCAAGCTGGCGAAGCTTTATGCCCCCGCCCTTATTCTTGGAGCGGCCTCTATTGCTTCCCTGATTACCGGCCACGGTATCATGCTGAAGCGCAACGCCTCTCTCGCTGCAGCGTATGCCGCTATCGACCAGGCATTCAAGACCTATAAGAAGAAGGTCGAGTCCAAGTTCGGTAAGGACGCGGTACTGGATGCCATTGTGTCTGTCGCCGATGATGATCTCACCAAGGACGAGATGACTCTCGAGGCCATCTCTGCCGTCGACGGAGTCTCGCCCTATGGCGTTATCTTCGACGACGAGAACGTGAACTGGTCCGCTGACGAAGACCTGTCTATGCTGCACCTCAAGTGCCAGCAGCAGTACGCGAATGATATTCTTCAGACTCGTGGTCACATCTTCCTCAATGAGGTGTACAAGATGCTCGGGTTCCCCCACACCCCCGCTGGTGCTGTGACCGGCTGGGTCAAGGGTAACGGCGATGACTTCGTCGACTTCAACATCTTCGAGGGTACCTTCGAGGGTGAGGACAAGAACGGCCGTACCGTCACCAAGTGGGCGCTGGACTTCAACGTCGACGGCGTGATGTACGACAAGATCTGAGGTGACCATGCTTGACAAGATCGCATATTTCGCAGCCGGAGCTGTCACAGGCGGCCTTGGCGTATATTTCGTTCTTGCTCGTAAGTTCGAGCAGGACTTCCAGGAAGCCACAATTGAGATCAACAAGGAGCTTGCAGAAATTGCTGAAGCGAAGCACAAAGAGCGAGTGGGAGATGGCCCTGATTCAGAGGATCGCGAACCCGATCCTGAGCCGGTGGTACCGAGCGCTGTTGTGGACTACTCTCCGACTCCTGTGGAAGATCCCGACCAGGAGGAAGTGACCAAGCGTACGATGGATCGACAGCACTTCGAGGCCTACCAGATCACCGAAGATGAGTATCGGGCTAAAGGTCATCAGGAGCATGTCGAGCTCACGTACTACATGGAGGACGACGTATTCGCTGACAACCGGGGCGTTCCTATGCAGGACACGTCCTGGTTCGACAACATCATCAGCGGAATCTCTGCCTCCGATTCCATCATCTATGTCCGAAGCATGAGCCGCCACGCGGACTTCGAGATCACCATTCTCGACGATTCCTACGAGCACTCGGTTCTCGGGGTTGAGTATTACGAGGACGAGTAATGATCGAGGCGGCACCGGATAACTCATATTTCGAGTGGCTTGTAGATCGAACCGGGGATACTCGCATGGCCGAGTTCCCCGAGGAGTCATATTTGAGTCTGCTCGAGATCATGCACCAGACGCCGTTCCGGGTGACGATCCAGAACGACATCAACCGTGCACAGGATGGTATTGACCTTCGTAGGGCATTCGTTAAGGAGACTAACGATGTGTCCTACGTCTGGCTTAATGAGCAGACTTGCTCCATGCTCGAGATGTTCATCGCTTTGGCCGAGCGTATGGACATGATGCTCGAGGATGACGATACACCATATTCCCTCGAATGGTACTTCTGGGAGATGGTGAAGAATTGTGGCCTCTATGACTACAACGATGAGGCACTATTCAACCCCCGCCACGAGGAGGAAGTCGACTCCATCCTTGAGCGGATCAACTCGAGGGATTACACGAAGCTGGGACACGGATCCATGTTCCCTCTTCGTGCGATCCCGCTTCATGGCGCACGTGATATGCGTAAGGCAGAAATCTGGGCCCAGATGAACGCCTACGCAAATGAACATTACTTGTAAAGGAGACTCATGGATTTCTACCGAATCTGCGAGCGTACCACAAAGAGTGGAAAGGTGGAAATCTACCCTGAGTTCCTCGTCGGAAGATCGAGGGATATTCTCATTCAGGGGCGAGACTTCCAGGCAATATGGGATGAGGAGAAAGGGCTCTGGTCTACAGACGAGTTTGACGTCGCTACGTTTGTAGACCGGTCCCTCTTCGAGCACCAGAAGAATCACAAGGGTCAGATCGAGACCGTTGTGAAAACAATGTCCAACTACAACACTGGACTATGGACCAGCTTCCAGACTTGGAAGTCCAGGCTCCCTGACAACGGGCAGGAGCTTAACGCCAAGCTCATATTTGCGGACAGTACTCCTAGAAAGGAAGACTATGCCACCGCTCGACTGCCCTACTCTCTTGAAGAAGGTACTCCAGAGTCCTGGGATCGACTTATTGGTATCCTCTATGATGAAGACGCTCGACGAAAGCTCGAGTGGCTCATCGGGTCCATCGTGGCTGGGGATAGCAAACGGATACAGAAGTTTGCCGTCCTATATGGTCCCCCAGGGTCTGGAAAGTCGACGGTCCTTAATATTCTCGAGCTCCTCTTCCAGGGGTACACAACTACCTTTGATGCGGGCGCTCTTGGATCAAAGTCAGATCAATTCGCGACCAGTTCTCTGGGGCGGAGTTCACTCGTGGCCATCGACCAAGACGGGGATCTCTCTCGAATCGAGTCCAATGGACTCCTCAACAGCATTGTTGCACACGAAACTATTCTCATCAATGAGAAGGGAGTACGAAGGTATCCTAAGCGAATCAATGCAATCTTATTTGTCGGAACAAATAAGCCGGTCAAGATCACAGATTCCAAGTCCGGTATCATCCGTCGACTTATCGACATCTCCCCTACCGGGAACAAACTGGATGTCAGTGAGTATCAAACTCTCATGACGCAGGTCCGAGATGAGCTCGGGCAGATCGCTAATCACTGTCTTGGGGTTTATCGTAGTCTCGGTAAGCACTACTATGACGCGTATAAGCCCCAGGACATGATGCTCCGGACAAATGTGCTCTATAACTTTGTCGAGGAGAATTATCTCACCTTCAAAGAAGAGCCATACATTAGTCTCACAATGGCCTACAAAATGTATAAGGAGTATTGTAGTGAGAGCAATATCCCGTACCCGAAGAGCCGATACATCTTCCGTGAAGAATTCAAAGACTACTTTGACAAATTTCATTCACGCGTACGAACAAGTGACGGTAGACTATGCAACGTGTATTCCGGCTTCCGGGATTACCTACTGGATCCTCCCGAACTCGAGGCTTCTCCAGAGAAGCCATATTCACTCGACCTGGACTCTACCGAATCCTTACTCGATGGGCTACTCATGGATGCCCCGGCACAGCAAGCAGGGCCTGCTGGAACTCCACAGTTTCGATGGTCAAATGTTAATACCACTCTGAAGGATATTGACACCCATGAAGTCCACTATGTCAAAGTCCCCGATAACCACATCGTTATCGACTTTGATATCAAGCAGGACGGTAGGAAGGACCTTAATCGAAACCTTCGGGCCGCCTCAGAATGGCCCCCTACCTACACCGAGACCAGTCAAGGTGGAAATGGAGTTCATCTCCACTACATCTACGATGGAGACCCTTCCGAACTGGCGAGGCTCTACGACGAAGACATTGAGATCAAGGTCTTCACGGGTGATTCCTCTCTGAGGAGAAAGGTCACTCACTGCAACAACATCCCGGTGGCTCATATTTCAGAGGGGCTACCATTTAAGGAGAAGAAAGTGATCAACAAGACCACCATGGCCAACGAGAAGAAGGTCAGGGAGCTTATTGAGCGCAACCTTCGGAAGGAGATCCACCCCTCAACCAAGCCCTCGGTCGACTTCATCGCCAAGATCCTCCGTGACGCCAAGGAGCAGGGGATGGTGTATGATGTCAAGGACCTGAAGCCTAGGGTGCTGGCGTTTGCCATGAACTCAACGCATCAGTCTGAGGCAGCCATCAAGGCAGTGATGGAGATGCCGTTCACCAACGAGGATCCTGAGGAGAAGTCTGTCGGGTTCCCTACCGGTGAGCTCGTCTTCTTCGACTGTGAGGTGTTCCCGAATCTGTTCCTTGTGAACTGGAAGGTGAAGGGGAATCCGCAGGTACACCGGATGATTAACCCCACCCCCGAAGAGATTGAGGCCCTCTGTGAGATGCGGCTTGTCGGCTTCAACTGCCGTAAGTACGACAACCATATTCTCTATGCTCGTACGCTGGGATTCAACAACGCCAAGCTGTATGACTTGAGCAAGCGTATCATCGAGAACAGCGTCACAGCTGGGTTTGTTGAGGCGTACAACCTGTCCTACACAGATGTGTACGACTTCGCAGCCACCAAGATGTCCCTCAAGAAGTGGGAGATCGAGCTTGGGCTGCATCACCAGGAGCTTGGCATTCCTTGGGACGAGAACGTTCCCGAGGAGCGCTGGGAAGAGGTGGCGGAATACTGTGATAACGATGTTATTGCAACCGAGGAGGTCTTCAACCACCTCCATGCGGACTGGCAGGCCCGTCTTATGCTTGCCGAGCTGTCTGGTTTGACTCCTAATGACACAACCAACAAGCACAGTCAGTTCATCATCTTCGGGAAGAACAGGAACCCTCAGAGTGAATTCGTTTACACCGATCTCAGTGAGCAATTCCCTGGCTATCAGTACGCTTTCGGCAAGTCTACCTATCGTGGGGAGGAGGTCGGTGAGGGCGGATACGTCTACGCCGAACCAGGAATCTACGTCGACGTCGCACTTCTCGACGTTGCGTCAATGCATCCAACTTCAATCGAGTGTCTCAACCTCTTCGGAGACCGATACACTAAGCGTTTCAGCGAGATCAAGCAGGCCCGAGTCGCCATCAAGCACCACGACGACAAGCTAGCTGGGTCTCTTCTGGACGGAGCCCTCAAGCCGTTCCTCGAGGAGGGTGTGGACTATGAGGCCCTGGCCTTCGCGCTCAAGATCGTCATCAACTCTGTGTACGGCCTCACTGCGGCGAAGTTTGCCAATCCTTTCAAGGACCCGCGGAACGTGGACAATATTGTTGCGAAGAGAGGCGCGCTCTTTATGGTAGACCTCAAGCACTTCGTCCAGGAGCAGGGATTCGATGTTGCGCACATCAAGACCGACTCGATCAAGATCCCGAGGGCCACTCCCGAGATCATCGAGAAGGTCATGGAGTTCGGCAAGAAGTACGGCTACACCTTCGAGCACGAGGCTACTTACGATCGTATGTGTCTCGTGAACAAGGCTGTATATGTCGACTACGAGGATGGGAAGTGGAGCGCCACCGGTGCACAGTTCCAGCACCCCTACGTCTTCAAGGATCTCTTCTCGAAGGAGGAGCTGGATATTCGAGACGTGGCGGAAACCAAGAGCGTTACCACCGCTCTGTATCTCAACAACGGCACTGAAGAGAAGCCAGAGATGGAGTTCGTCGGTAAGACCGGCGCCTTCGTCCCCGTGAACCGTGGAGGCGGGATCCTTCTCCGCGAGAAAGATGGTGCGTATCATGCCGCATCAGGCAGTACCGGTCGTAGGTGGGTACAGTTCGAATCATTCAAAGCTGCCCACGAAGATGACTGGAAAGAGTATATTGACTGGTCCTACTTCGAGGATCTCGCAGAGTCTGCAAAGGCTGCGGTGGGAGAATTCGGCGACTTCGAGGCCTTCACCCTTGGAGCTTGAACCGTATATCTGGAACGGAGACAACGATGGCTGAGGCATATTTCGAGAGGCCCATCGACGAGAGTGATCCGGTTCTTGATGATCCCGTCATTTATAAGGTGACTGAGGACCACTTCACTCTCACCGTATACTCTGAGGACGGGCGAGTCAGTAAGTACTGGAATGCTCGTGTGCTTAAAGACGAGGTCGGTTATGTTCGAATCGCCTGTCCTCGAGAGAAGAAGATCCTGCACTTCAACTGGTTCAAGTGGAGCGCATTCTTCTTTGTTCAGTCCGGAATCAAGGAGCTGGTATTTATGCCGGAATCTCGGCGTAAGTCCTGCTTGAGTCTTACGAAGGAGGTGAAGTAATATGGGATGTTGGCGCTGGGTTCTTGTCCGCGGGCCTTTCTGGCAGCGACACTGGATGTTTGTTCAGGACGCTGGATGCTTCCGTCATAACTACACCTGATGTGTAAAAGCCCCCGGGTCTGTAAAAGGGCCCGGGGGTCCGCGTCAGAAACTAAGGGTAATATGAGACCCCTCTACTCGAAAGGAAAACTCATGCTGCCCGTTGCCAAGATTATCATCTCCGGACTCTCCTCCATTGGAGCTGGTATGATTGCCAGCAAGCTTACCAAGCCCCTGGTTTCGAACGCAAATGGAATCGCTAAGATTCTGCTTTGGTTCGGATCCGTGGGCACTGGTGTTGCTGCTAGTGCAATCGTTGCCCGCGAAGTGGAGCTGCAGTTCGATGCGACCGTCAAGGCCGTACAGGAAGCTCGAGACCACGTCGAGATCGAAGACTGATCTCTAACCCTATATCCCGAACCTGGGATATAGGTCTTTCTGAAAGGAGCACACATGCCAGGAAAGATTGTCGCCCACGATACCCATCTTCGGATCGATACCGAGTTCATCGAGCTCAAGGACTGCTTCGAAGCATTCCGTCGAGGGGTGGAGTATCGGGAGAAGAATGACGTTGACGATATTCTCGTCATCTGTAACGCCCCCGACATCATTGAGTACCAGCTCAAGAACGGGGACAGCTTTATCGTCACATATGATCCCATTCATCGGATCATCGTGATGCGGGTGTTCCTCCACGACGAGGACATCACCATCAAGCCCATCTATATTTACAACAACCGTGAGTACCAGATCGCCTGTGAGTTCCTCAGGCAGATCATGCACGACAAGATCGACCTTAAGGACGAGTGGATTTCATGAGCCAGAAGGCCCCAAGCGTTATTGACTACTTTCACCCAAACGGGTCTCTCTATGAGGAGGCCGGAGAGTTCGAGGGGCTTGATCTGGCACCCTTCGTCGACAAGCGATCCAAGATTGAGCCGGACTTCAACAGCCCTCTTACCGGAGTGATGCAGTTCGACCTCAAGAACGATGCCGAGGTCAGTTTCTATCGCACCCCGGCCGTAGTGTACGGGGAGATCACTTTCCCGAATGGCGTCAAGTCGATTCTGTTCAAGTGTCGACAGCGCAAGAACCTCACCGGGTTCATCCGTAAGGTCCTGGAGATTGCGTCCTGGCCTCTTGACCGTATCCACAACGACTTCCGCACCTCTCTCTAAGGAGCACACAATGGCACGACTGAGCAACCTGACTATCGAGAACGCCCGCATCTTCTTCAAGGACTTCTCTGCCGCTGGTCCTTACGCCGGAGGTACGAAGCGAACCTTCTGCGTTGAGATCCCCGAGGACATGGTTGAGGCCCTCGAGAAGGATGGCTGGAACCTGAAGTCCCGGGAGTCTCGAACTGACCCGGATGCCCTCACCCACTATCTCAAGGTTGAGGTGTCCTACCGGGCTCGTCCGCCGAAGATCGTCTGCATCCCGAACCTGACTCGGCGAAAGGTGTTCATCACTGAGCAGACAGTGGACAGCCTGGACTACGTCGAGATCCTGAACGTGGACCTCACAATCAACCCCTATGTGTGGGAGGTCAATGGGAACTCCGGCGTGAAGGCATATTTGGGTACGATGTATGTCACTATCGCCGAGGACCCGCTGGACGCCAAGTATGATGACGAGGAGGTGGCTGCTTGATGCGACGCTACGGTTTCTTCAACTTCCTCTTCGACGTCTTCATGGTCTCTGTGACCGGAGGATTCTGGCTCATCTGGATCTTCATCCGAGAGATGCGCCGAGGTTGATTTAATGCCCCCGGGTCTGTAAAAGGGCCCGGGGGTACACCCCACTCTAGAAAGGACACACGTGGCCAGCCGGCTAATCGTCACTGCTGACGACATCATGAGGGCCGTCAAGGAATCGGAGGAGTTCGAGAGAAAAGCCCTTGATGAGGCTCGGAAGCGGGACCGGGCTGAGGGTAAGACTCCTCGAGAGGTTCTTCACCCTGATCACAAGCCTGGTCGAGAGATTGTACTCGACTACATCAAGAACCCTGAGCGTCGGCGTACGCCACGGTGTTCCGTTCATCTTGAGAAGCGGACTGCCAATAACAGCTATCGCTTCATCGTTGACGTCTCTCAGATTCGAAACCGAGAGCTCGCGGATGAGGTCGAGAAGGATCTCTTCGCATTCATGGACTATCTCCTTGACGAGTACGACATTCCCCGACGTATTAGAAAGTGAGCACACACATGGTTTCTCTTATTCAGGTTCCCGAAGGCCCCGTCGACATTCACGAGCTCCGGTCTCGTTACCTCGGTAAGCTGCAGACTGAAGAGGGAGTTATGCTCCCAACGTTCATGTTCCGTGACCGGGAGTACTTCATCACGAATTTTACCCCTGCCCCGAATGACGCATGGCTCCTTACTCTGTCTGACTCGGAGGGAGCGGTTACCAGGCTTAGGGTCAAGAACGGTGAGCTGATCAGTAACGGTTCTCGTCTAATGCTGGCCGACGTGTATCGACAGTACTCGCCGAAGAAGTACTACGACTACTGGATTCTTGATGGACACAAGCCTAGCCCATTCTTCTACGAGAACATCCGCTACGACGTCAAGTCGTTCATGACTGTCCCCGGATCCACAGATCTCTACATCACTGCTGAGCGTGAGAAGGGGCGTTGGTTCACCTTCCGACTCAGTGATGATCTCAAGTCCAAGTTCACCCGACACCTCATGACGAATGAGAAGGGGCACCAGACTTACGACTGGGTTCTCGAGAACGCTGAGTGGGCTGCTGATGTACACCGTTATTTCTGAGGAGGAACTATGGAACTGACCGACAATGGATTCTACAAGACCCCTCGGATTATCAAGGGGCTGGACTTCCTAGAGCATATTCATGATACCCTTGATTGTGGTAACGAGATGTATGTCCAGTTCCGGACGAATGAAGAACCTCAGAAGGTTCTGTCGTATCAGAAGCTGTATGACACTGACTATGACAACTCGGTACTGTTCATCATAAGCGAACGTCCCCAGCATAGTTATCTGATCCAGAACATTGCTGAATTCGAATTCATCCAGTACCGCCCGCAGACAGCATGGAAGGCTATTCACATGGGAAGCACCAAGCGCATCAACCTCGAGCAGTTCGAGGAGCTCTACATCAATGACACGTTCCACCACCTGCACCCGGTCATCTTCAACCACGCAAGCCAGTTCTGGCATGTCATGGGGCTGGAGCTCGCTGGTGAGGAGGACGCGGTTTGGTACATCTACCTCAAGCGTCAGGACTCGGATTTCATGACTCGGCTTTCGATGCCTAGTAATCAGAAGTTCCTCTACAACCCGCTCTCCAACTCATGGGCTCTTGACGACCCGACTGAGGAGATCACGGACCACGAGAAGATCAAGGAGGTTCTCCGGAAGGAGGGCGTTTGGGAGGTCACAGTCTCCGGTGTCCCGATGAAGCTGATCCGCGTTATGAACATCACCGCGGATATCCTCTTCTTTGTCTTCAAGGACGAGAACGACGCTAATCGGTACTACTACGCTCGTCGTAGTACGAAGCTCCGTGTAGTCACGGACGTCAACACTCGTGAGGTGAAGTACCTCCTGGACCACATCAAGGCTATCCACGTTGACTGAACGCTGGCGAATTTTACCCCACCCCTTCTCAAGGTATGAGGCCTCCGATCTCGGTCGGGTGCGGAATATCTCGACGGGGAGGGTGCTGAGTATCCAGCGCTGTTCTGATGGAGCCCCCGGGTTCTCCTTGTACAGGGATGACTCAGGTAAGCAGACCATGGTTCGCTGTGGTGTGACTATCTGGCGTGCCTTCAATGGTGAGCCCGGGGCCCGGAACTACATCATCCACCGCAATGGCGATCTTGCTAATGCGCACCTGGATAACCTGGAGCTAGTATCGTACTCGGAGTACCGACAGGCCTGGTATGATGAGTACAACGCTCAGATGGACGCCTTGTATGAGGAGACCCGGTCTGAGTTAGATGACTACATCTTCGGCTCATGCACCGAGTCGGAGGCAAGCAGAAAGGCTCGCTTTGGCGACTGAGCAGTGGAAGACGATCCCCGGCCTCAACGACAAGTACGAGGTGTCGGATCTTGGGCGGGTTCGAAACAAGAACTCCGGTCGTTTCCTGACACCCCGGTACAAGGATGGCTGCTACATGTATCGCATGGAGAAGCCTAGTGGTGCTGGGAAGCGAGAGCGTAAGGTGAACTCCGCTGCAGTTCTTGTGTGGACTGCATTTATGGGGGAGATCCCTGATCAGCACTGGGTTCAGTATAAGGATGGGAACCGAAGGAACCTTGCGCTGTCCAACCTCTACCTCAAGTCCAACTCCGAATTCCGCAAGGAGGAGTATAAGGAGGGGGTTCTTGGGTTCCAACTCACGAAGTCTGAGCTCGACGAGTGGATCTTCGGATCCTGCATGGAAGGACTGGTGTGTGTTAGATGACAGTTACGTATCGCCCTGAGCAGATTCAGGCGGTGCGTCAACTGCAGAACGGCAGCATCTTGGCGGGTGGCGTTGGTTCAGGGAAGACCCTGACAAGTCTGGCGTGGTACCTCACGTCGGTTTGTAACGCCGCCTCGTTCAAGAAAGGGGGGTCCTTGGCTAAGAAGAAGGTCAAGGGCTCCCCTACGCTGTATGTCATCACAACCGCTAAGAAGCGGGACTCCCTCGAGTGGGAGGAAGAAGCTGCGCGTCTCGGTCTGAGTACAGATCCTGATTGTTCGTTCACCGGCTCCGCCATCGTGGTGGACTCGTGGAACAACATCGGGAAGTACTCGGATCGAGAACACGCGGTATTCTTTTTTGATGAACAGCGTGCTTCCGGCAGTGGGCGCTGGGTCAAGGAGTTCCTCAAGATAGTTAAGAAGAACACCTGGCTTCTGCTCTCAGCCACCCCGGGAGATGTCTGGATGGACTATCTCCCGGTATTCATGGCTCACGGATTCTTCAGGACTCGTACGGAGTTCATGGAGGATCATGTCATATTTGACAGGTTCGCAAAATACCCCAAGGTCAAACGATACATAGGGGAGGCGAAGCTGCAGCGCTTGCGTCGGAGTATCCTAGTGGAGATGCCGGTGGAGCGACACACTACTCGTGAGAGGGAGACTGTCTATTGTGACTACGACCGTGACTTGTATAAGTGGGTCGTGAAGAACAGGATGGATCCCTGGACAGAGGAACCCCTTAGAGACGCAGGTGGGGTCTGCAGAATCTTGAGAAAGGTGGTCAGTGATAATGACTGGCGTTCAGCAGAGGCCAAGCGCATACTCTCAAGCAATGAGAGAGTTATCGTATTCTACAACTACAACTATGAACTCGATAGAATCCTTGCAGTTGCGGAGAGCCTTGGAGTGCCTACAGCGCAATGGAATGGACATCGGCACGATGCTATTCCAGGAGGAGACCGATGGATCTATATCTGTCAGTACACCTCGGCAGCAGAGGGATGGAACTGTACTAGTACCGATACGGTTCTCTTCTGGTCCCTCAACTATTCCTGGCGAGTGACGGAGCAGTGTGAGGGTCGAATCGACCGATTGAACACGCCGTATTCTCGGTTGAAGTACTACTTTCTTGAATCGGATTCGTCGATCGACAAGGCTGTTCGGCGGTCATTGAGCTCGAAGAAGGTGTTCAACGAGAGGGCATTCGTCGGTTAGAATACGTGTGACGTCGGTCCAAATTGAGGGTTACAATACGTGTGACACCTTGGTTTGGGCCGACGTGGCCACTTTTTTTGTGTTACTGGTGTGACTAATGTGACTCGAAATGGGGGGTGGGCAATTTTTTACGTCCACGGCGTCACACGTATTATTGGACTTTTCCTTGGAATTGCAACGAAAAGTCGGGGTGGGCAATTTTTTGTAAAATAATATATTTAATTGATGATGATGATTTTTTTAATATATATAGTATAGGGATTTTTTA
>ERZ773272.55-NODE-55-length-42325-cov-16.555548_pt1 | contig 42325 bp, 56 predicted proteins | sample MGYA00511891_ERZ773272 | MGnify/ENA primary metagenome ERZ773272 (study PRJEB29015, sample SAMEA2738150) | human oral metagenome | biome: human oral; feature: human-associated habitat; material: saliva | place: China | collected 2198 ...
TCTGTGGGATCCAGATGGGGAAAATCGACAACTCCGCAAAATCGCTGGGGAATGTACCGAAGCCCCTTTTGAAACCATCGGTGACATGTTCGGATATGCAGAGCAACATGGGCTACAGGCCCCCGCAGATCTAGCAGACCGACTAAAAAACATTGAGCCAGTAGATGACGATGAATCAATGTACGAAGTCTGCATTGAACTTGCAGAAAAACTAGCAGCGCCCGCCGCGTAAACACCCGTTGGGTTTAGCCCAGGTTCGACCCCTGGCGCGGCACTAGACAACAACCCCTTTCACACCCTGACCGACACGGCAGGGAACGTGGAAGGGGTTTTGTCATACCTACACCCGCCCGATACGGGCACAACACCCCTGAAATAGGAGAAAACATCATGAAACACACACGACCGTGGTTCATCCACACTATCGTTGCAGACTCAGACAACGACGGTGGTGGCAGTGGCACACCGGATGAGAACATGAAGGTGGCCGAAACGGCAACCTCCGATTCGGACAATGACACCACCAGTGCAGAAGATGAGTCCGACGATGACGACAGTGACGAAGATGAAGATGACACGTCCGATCTCGCTGAACAAGTCGCCAAATGGAAGAAGCTGGCACGCAGCTGGGAAACGAAATCAAAAAACAACCTCGCTACAGCTAAGGAAGCCGAAACGGCGCTAGCGAACTACAAGCAACAGGTTGCAGATGATGTAGATGAACTGAAACGCACCCTCGCTACTGTCCAAGCGGATCATGCTTTGGTGATGGCAATTGTCGATGCTGGTACTGATCCCCGCACGGCGATGGACTCAGTGAGTTTCCTGCATGCGGCACACCAGTTGGACCACAGCAAAGATGATTACAGCGCAAAGGTTGCTGAATTGTTGGCGGATAAGCGCCCCGGGCTACCCGGCACGGTGGAAGCGGCACGTGTGTTTGGTCGTGAATCAACCCCCGGCGACGCACCAAAAGAATCACTCGTTGACCTGATGATGCGTCACGGACAACTCAAATCAAAAGAAGGAGAATGACAATGGATTTTAAGCCAACTGTCAAGAACTACGCTGGCGGGTCTCTGGAATGGCTAGGTTCCGCAACCGGTACAGGTGATGCAATGAGCGTCACTCTAGATGTCACCAAGTTCGCCACCCTCAAGGGCACGCACGGCGATGTGATCCCAGCAGGCGCACCCCTGAAGAAGGAAAGCGACGGCACCTATGGGCTGGTCACCCAAAACAGTGACACCCTTGCAGGTTTCCTACTGGTAGCGCAGCCCAACAAGGGCGAAAAGCAAGTAGCCCCCATGATCTGGCACGGGCGCATCCGCACCGACAAATTCCCTACCGGGCTGCACGATGTCGACAAACTGACTATCAAGCCCGCCGCATTCGTCTTTACGAAGGAGGTCTAACCAATGGCACTATGGACTGATCTCATCACCCCCAACGAACTGACCGAAGCTGCACGAGCTTCACTGGAGCAGATCGAACAGCAAAAGGGGTCCCTGGCAACATTCCTGCCATCCGAAAACATTGAGGGTACCACAGCGGAGTTCACCCGCACGCGCCATGGACTGATCCCCACCGCTGAATACCGCTCTTATGATGCTGAAGCGTCCATCGGCGGATATGAGGGCGGAGAGCTTGTCACCCTGCCACTGCCCCCGGTATCCCGAAAGATGCGCGTGGGTGAACTAGATGTCCTGATGGGCTTAGCAGGGCGGCCCGAAGAGAACAAGCTCAAGCTCACCGTCGCATCCGTGGCCTACAACACCGTGCGGTCGATCTCTGAGCGTGTCGAGGCACTACGCGGCCAAATCTTGGAAACCGCAGCGATCAACATCAACGAAAATGGACTAAAGATCACCGCAGATCTGGGACGTGACACCAAGATGAAGGTCGACGCATCTAAGAAGTGGGATAAAGAGGGTGATCCGATCACTGACCTCATTGGTTGGTCGGAAACCTACGCAGATGAAAACGGTGTCCTGCCTGGCACCATCATCATGTCCCGACAAGCGCTCTCTGCACTACAGCGCAACGAAGTAGTGCGTAAAGCCGTTGGTGGCGTCAACACCCCCACCATCACCACGGTCGATGCGATCAACACTTTGTTGACGTCCTACGGACTGCCACTGATCACACTCTATGACCGCAAGACCAACGTCGGTGGCACTGTCAAGCACATTCTGGACCCCAAGAAGGTGTTCATGCTTCCAGAGATCGGCAGCGGTGTACTCGGATCTACCGTGTGGGGACGTACCCCGGAATCTGGCGACCCGCAGTATTCTCTATTGCCTGGAGATCAGGGCGGCATTGTCGCTGGCCTGCACAAGGAAGATGACCCCTATTCCTACTGGGTACGAGCCAACGCGATGGCAATGCCCGTGTTGAAGAACCCCAATGCGTCGATGGTTGCCACGGTGCTGACCTAACCAGATACGCGGAGGTGATCGTGATGCTCGCATCATTTGAGGATGTCGCACGACTAGCCGATCTGGAAGAAGATGACCGCGAACGGATCACAGCACTCATTGAGGAAGCATCAGATCTGGTTGAAGCATATTGCCGCCGATCCTTCGACCCGGTGCCAGAACAGGTGCGACGTGTCGTGGCACGTATCGTGGCCCGTGGCGTGTCTGCATCTGGCGCTAGTGATGCACCTGTTGGTGTGACTCAGATGTCCGCAACTGCTGGTCCGTTTTCCCGTCAATTCACCTTCAGTGATGGCGTTTCCGACGGTGGGGTGTGGTTGACACGTCAAGATAAGTTGAAGTTGGGGAGGTGGACAGGTGGGGCTTTCACAATCCGCACCTATTAGTGGACGCTATCCACTCACCCAGCTCATTGAGGTCAAGCAACCGGAGATGGTTAAAGACTATTTCGGCAACCTCACCGCAGGTGATGGTGTGTGGCGACAGGTTCCGGTGTTTGGGTGGGCGGTCGTGGCCTCAACAGAGGACACTTCCACTCACATCTCCCGAACGGTGGACACGTTGAACGTATATGCGCCGGTGGACAGTTTCGGCAATGAGATGTCGCAGTTCCGCTTACCTGATGGCACGATCTGGCAGCAGGATGCGCACCCTCAGGTGTATGACAACAATCCGTGGATGCACCCCGGTCTAGGGGTTATCACAGCTCAGAAAGTAGAGGGCTAACAACATGATCATTGTCTACAAGATTGACGATGATGTACCTGATCGGTGGGACTGCGATGCGGTCGATATCGACGATGGTCACCTCATTGTTTTTGAGGATGGCGCTGCAACTATCGCAGCGGCAGGGTATGCCCCTGGCGCATGGGTACGTTTCCAGATTGACACACCTGAGGGAGGCGCATAGATGTCTCGTGTCCGCTACAAACACCGCAAAGAATCCCATGGGGAATTGTTGAACTCGACAGTTGTTGGTGCGCTCGTGTCGCGGCAAGCTGGCGAAGTTGCAGCACGCGCGGGACGCGGCTACACCGCAAGCACCCGCGTGGGAAAAACTCGCTACCGGGCAATCGTCTACCCCGATACCTGGCGGGCGAAGATCGACAACGCGCGCCACAACACCCTAGTCAAAGCATTAGGCGGTGGCTGATGGCACCTAAGCTCGTTGACCCCCACCCATTGAAGCTCGTTTTGGACTACGCGCGCACATTAACCGATGTATCGGTGACAGAAAAAACACCGCACGATAGACCAGATGAGTTCATTCGCATTGAGCACACCGCAACTCGTTCCACATCCCCGGTAACCGACAAGTGCGACATGCTGATCCAAGCAACCGCACCAACCCCCGGCAGAGCTTTGGAACTGGCGGAAATGCTCAGGCGCAACCTGTGGGACATCGACATTTACGTGATGGAGATCCTTGGTTGGGAGGAACTGACCGGCCCCGTCCGTCACGATGACCCAAGCTTGCCGAACAGTTGCCGGTTTCAATTTACCGGCGCAATTTTCCAAGCTCTTGACTAATTCAGGTCAAGGGCTTTTTTCATGCCCACATATCGTTTTCTAGGAGGAAAACATGGCAAAACCTATCATTGGACGAAACCGCGCTAATGTCCTCACTGGCGCACCCGATGTTAAGGCAGCAGGCGGCGCGCTCGTCGGCCCTGTCGCCACCGACCCGAGCTTGTTCCCCATGGACGCAACCACAGCTCTGAATACCAAGCTAGGTATGTGGCCCGCTGGCTACATTTCCGAGGATGGCGTCACTAAGACCACTGAACGTTCTACCGACAAGATCAAGGACTGGAACGGTGATACCGTTCTGATCACGCAGTCGGATCACGCTGTGAACCTCAAGTTGACGTTCTACGAAGCTGCCAACGCGCGCTTGCTCAAGACCTTGTTTGGTCCTGGCAACGTGCGCATCGCAGATGGTGGTAACAAGATCTCCGTGCTGAACAATGCGGATGAGTTGGAGCACGTCGCTCTTGATTTTGAGATCAAAGCTGGCAAGGGTAAGCGGATCCGCTTGTTTGCGCCTGATGCGCAAGCTACCAGTGTTGGTGACGTGCAGTTTGTCCGTTCCGGCATTGTCAAGTACGAGGTAACTTTTGAGTGCTTCCCGGATGTCAATGACAACAAGCTGTATGAGTTCATTGACCGCATGGATGCGGCAGCGGAGGACTTTAGCCGTAAGATCACCCTCCCCGCGTCGACCTCTAGCGGCGAATGGACTCTCATGGTTGATGGCGTTACCCTCACCGGCTTGGCACACAATGTTCAGGGATCTGTGATCAAGTCCAAGCTGGCAGAAGCTGGACTCAAGAACGTGGACGTGGCGGGCAACGGACCTTACACCTTCACCAACGTTCTAGATGTTTCCGCAGATAAGGCCACACTGAAGGGCGGATCTGGCGACATCAAGATTGAGCCGGTCGAAGCTGCTTAAGCAACTCGCATAACCCGGCACTTTAACCCACTGGCACCACCCTATTAGGGGAATTGGTGCCAGTGGGTTTTCATACCCACATACTTTGAAAGGCATCACACGATGGCAAAGAAAACTAAAAAGAAGATCGAATGGTTCACCTACACCACCGAAGATGGCACGGAAATCACCTTGAAGAAACCGAAATCTGTGATCAACGTTGGTTTCGTCCGAAAGAACCGCAACGTCAGTGATCAGGAGCGCATGTGGCGACTGCTGGAACTGTGTGCGGATGAGGAAAACCTAGACCTCATTGACGAAATTCCAGAAGATGAGATGGAAGAGTTCGTTGCAGCGTGGACCAGTGACGAAGAAGCTCCTGCGGGGGAATCTTAAGCCTCATCGCCCTGATCGACCTCAAGGACGGTTTCAAAGCTGCCCTGGAGTTTGATCTTTTGCGCATGGGGTACAAATTGCGCTGGCTATTGGATGGCACGGACCGGCTAACCTGGCGTGACCTGCTGGTCATTGTGAGACATCTGCCGTTGGATGCTGCGATCAACACGTACGACGATGAGCACTATGGGCAGTGGAGCTTGACCAATATGCTGCTGGCACAAGCTGTCGACGCGCTCAATGGTGCGAATTGGCAACGCGGCGGCGGCAAAGGCGAGCGGCCCAAACCTGTGCAACGTCCCGGTGTTGAAGAAACATCCTATGACGATGATGACACTTCTGTGTTTGGTGGGGATGAGACGACCACTGTGGATGATCTCAATAGTTGGCTTGGTTGGGATTCCCCGGCGGGTGATGAGTAAATGATTGGAGGGTGTAGCTATGGCTGAACTTGGCGTTGGCTATATCTCGATTATCCCGGAGACGTCGAAGATCGCCCCCGGTATTTCTAATGCGTTGAACTCTGTTGAGGCCCCTGCTGCGGCAGCTGGTAAGGGCATTGGTGGAAAGCTGTCCAGCGGCATTAAGACCGCGATGGTGGGGGCAGGTGCCGCTATCGGCGTATCTGCAGCTGGGGCTATCGGCACGGCCATGACGAAAGGCTTTGCCCGCTTGAACGCTATTGACCAAGCGCAAGCAAAGCTTAAAGGCCTAGGCAACGATACTGAGAGCGTTGCTGCCATTATGGACAACGCTTTGAGGTCAGTTAAGGGCACAGCGTTTGGTTTGGGCGAAGCTGCAACGACTGCCGCAAGTATGGTCGCAGCTGGTGTGAAACCCGGCGAAGAACTAGCAAAGCGCTTGACCACGGTTGCTGACACAGCAGCTATCGCGGGTGCATCTATGGCAGATGTTGGTTTGATCTTCGGATCCGTCGCTGCTCGTGGCAAGCTTCAGGGCGACGATATGATGCAGCTGTTGGGGCGTGGCGTGCCCGTGCTCCAGCTACTTTCTGAGCAGACGGGCAAAACCTCCGCTGAGGTGTCCGCGATGGTGTCCAAAGGCCAGATCGATTTCGCGACGTTCGCTGACGCTATGGAAAATGGCGTGGGCGGATCTGCGAAGAGGATGGGCGAAACTGTATCTGGCGCTTTGTCGAACTTTGGTGCCGCGTTGGGGCGTTTAGGCGCTGAAGCGGTGAAACCTGTGTTTGCAAGTTTGCCCGCTATGGTTGGTGGCGCAACGGCATTGGTGGATGTTCTTACTGATGCAGTTAAGCCGCTGGCTACTCAGGTGGGAATGGTGCTGACCCCTGCTATGGCCGAGTTCGGCGATACCTTGGAAAATAAGGTCGCTCCGTGGTTAAAACACGTTGTTGAGGGGCTGCCTGGTTTCTGGCAGCAGCTTAAAGATAGTGGGGCGCTTGACGCGCTTGTTGATGGGTTTACATCGTTTGGTGGTTCTATCACCGGATTGTTACCCAACATCATATCTATCGGCAAAACGATGGCAGAAGCGGCGGCGAACGTATCTGCCGCCACGTGGAAGTCATTGGGCAAGATTCTTGAGTCCCTAGCGCCGGTGATTGAAACGATCGTCAATACCCTAGCGGCGCACCCCGACCTCGTAGCTGGTTTCATTACCGCGTGGTTAGGTGCGAAAGCGATTGGCAACATCACCCCACCGTTTGAAAATGTCCTTGGTGTAATCACCAAAATCGGCAAGGTTCTATTGGTCGCTAAGGTTGCACAAGAGCTGTCGCTGATTGCCACAGCAGCGGAAACGACCTCACCCGCGCTCGCTGGTTTCGCGCGTATGGGTTCCAGGTTGGCAACAGCGTTTAACCCGTTCCACCACGCAGCGACGTTGGCGCTGAAACCGATGAAAGAACTTGCTATCGGCGCGAAGTTCATGGGGCGAGCTTTCTTGCAGGCTGCCCCTGGCATCGTTGCTACGCTTGGCCCCTTTATCGCTATTGCGGCGATAGCCGCAGCTGTGGGCGCTGCACTGTGGGCGTTTTTCACGAAAACGGAAACCGGGCGGGAACTGTGGGCGAAGTTCACCGACGCATTAAAAGAATCATGGCAGTGGCTTAAAGATGTGTTCGCTGGCGTGTGGGAAGACGTCAAAGCTAAGTGGGAGCCGGTGTGGGAGTGGATTCAAAACACTGTCGCTAACCTGTGGGGTAACATCACAGAGATCTTCGGCAACATTAAAGGTGCCGTGGGTGAACTGTGGGCAGTCTTCACCGGTCAAGGCGATGGAGAATCTACTTTCCTCGACAACCTGCTAGGCCCAGATACCGCAGCGGCACTGATGGACGCAGTAGCCACCATCGGTGACGCTTTCCGTTCCGTGTGGGGATGGCTAGAAACCAATATCCCCAAAATTCACGACTGGATCACCGAACACGTCGGCAATGCATGGGACTGGCTCAAAGGCAAGTTCGATGACCTAAAAACTTGGTATGACGAGAACCTGAAGCAACCCATCGATGACACCAAAAAGGACATCGAGACAGGTTGGAATTACATCAAGGAAAAGGTCATCAACGAAATCATTGACCACATGGACCAGATCAAAGCTGTATTCGATGCGGCCACGACTGCGATCTCGTTTGTGTGGGACAATATGAAAAACAACCTTGAACTGGTCTGGAACGTCCTTTCAGCCACCGTTTTCGCAGCACTCAAGGTTGTCATCGATGCGCTCGTTGGGCAGTTCCATGTGTTCTCGAAGTTGATCACCGGCGATTTTGAGGGCGCAAAGCAAGCAATGACGGACACGTTCAACCGCATTAAAACGGACGTGTTCGACGCCTTCAACAGCATTCTTGACGCGTTCAAAGACTATTTCGGAAATTCCATCGAGATAGTTAAAAACCACTTCGGTGGTTTCTTGGACTATGTCAAGGACATTCCCACCAAGATCAAGAACATGTTTAACGGCGCTGGCACATGGCTAGTGCAAATGGGCAAGGACCTTATTCAGGGTCTGGTCAACGGCATTAAGGCCATGGGGTCGAAGGTGACAAGCGCGGTGAAAAGCGTCCTACCCGGCCACGCCCAAGGTTTAGTGCCGGGGTTCGCTTTCGGCGGCATGGTTCCAGGTTTCGCGACAGGTGGCGGCTACCGCTTGCCATTAGCGGGGCCTGGCACTCACACCACTGACGGTTTCCTAGCGGTTAACCGTGCCGGTATGCCCATTGCCCGCCTTGATGCTGGCGAATGGGTTATCAACGGTGACAGCTCTGCCAAGTACGCGCGCGAACTGCAGATGATTAACGCCGGTACGTTCCCTAAACTCCCCGGATTTGCTGACGGTGGTTTCATCGCTAAAACGTCGGATGAGATCAAGAAGGCGTTGGAGTCCGTCGCATCGCCGTATATTTTCGGCGGTTGGTCTGAGGCCGGTGTGGACTGCTCCGGCGCAATCTCCCTGGCTGTGAACGTTTTCCGTGGGTTGGATAAGTTCGACTCAAGGACTGCGACGGCTGCTGAGGGCGCTTGGTTAGTGAACAAGGGCTTCAGTGAGGGTCGTGGTGGTGAAGGTGACTTTAGGGTCGCGTTCCTGAACGGTGGCCCCGGTGGTGGGCATACTGCTGCACAATTGCCGGACGGGACGTTTGTTGAGTCCGGTGGCAATACCGGGCAGGGTTTAACGATTGGCGGCAAGGCAGGTCCGCTTGAAGGCCGTGGTTTCACTGACTGGTATTATGCCAAGGGTGCTGAGCAGGTCGCAGATGCGTTGTCTGAGACTGCATCTGCTGTGTCTGCCGCTTCTGGTTCGTCTGCGGTGTCCACCACCTCCGGTTCATCTAGCGCTAGCAACTTTGGTAAAGCACAAGAGTTGTTTGACCAGGCGGCAAAACACATTGGTCTAAAGTCCGAGAATGCTAGAGGCGTTGGTGTAAACAACGCGGGTGACCCGCTGCTGTCCGACGAGAATCGAGACGCGGCACTAGGTTCATGGAACGGCCCCGATTGGGGGCCTGAGTTCTTTGCCCACGAAATCGCACGGTCTGCGAGGGATGCGGGCCTTGGCGTGGCTGCTGCCATCATCGGCGTTGCTACTACGCTCGTTGAGTCTGGTAATCCGCTGAAAATGTGGGCCAATAATGCAGTGCCGGAGTCGTTGAGTTTCCGGCATGATGCTGTCGGTAGCGACAACGACAGCATTGGTTTGTTCCAGCAACGTCAAGCAGGTTGGGGTACGGTTGAGGACCGCATGACGCCGTTTAAATCGGCTGGCATGTTCTTTGATCGTTTAAAGCAATTCGACTGGGAGAACATGGACCCTGGCGCTGCTGCGCAAAAAGTGCAGGTGTCCGCGTTCCCCGACCGATATGCGCAGCAGATGGACGCGGCCAAAGGCCTTGTGGCGCGTGCCGGGGTCTACGACACCGGTGGTATTCTGCCTCATGGTGTGACGGCGCTTAACCTCTCGCATAAGCCGGAGGTCATTATCAACAATGACCAACTGACCGCATTTAGTCGCTTGTCTAACAACCTTGGCGCGTTAGTGCCGGTGTTGGAACGTGCGACGTTTGGCGGCGATTTCCGTGGTGGTGAAGCTGTTGGATTGACGAAGGATAATCAGATTGTTGATGCAGCTTTGCGGCTCAATACGCAGTTGCGTTCCGTGGGCGGTAGCTGGGTTGATGCAGCACAGATTGTCCAAGATGCCGAAAACGGTTTAGCGCAGACGCGTAAATCTATCGCAGCTGATCTTTCGTCGATTAAGGCCAAAGAAGCTGAGGTTGCGGAGCTGCGCAAACAAGTCGCTGAGTTGGAAGCCGACGAGGGCGGCTTGTCGGTGCAATCGCGTCGTAAAATTCAAGACGCAGAAGAATCACTGGCAAATGCACGCGCAAAAGGCAAAGCTGACGCTATTGCGAATGCAGAAAAGCGCCTAGCGCGCGCTCGTGAAGATGCAGATGCGCAGTTGGAAAAGTCGGATGCAAAGAACGCTAAGAAACTTCGCGATACTTTGAAGAAGCTGAATAAAGCTGAAGATGAATTAGCGACTGCTCGTAAGCGTTCGGAGGATGCGGCTAAGCGCCTTGAAGCCGCTGAGCGCACTGTGGTGGCATCTCGCTTTAAAGCCATCCAGGGCGCGATTGATGATGTGTTTAAAGGCATCGCGCAAGCGTTTACTTCCATCGCTGCTATGTGGCAGACGATGGGAGATGTTGCAAAGCTCGCCCAAACTGCACGCCAAGAAGCATCGAAGCTGCAGATGCAGCAGGTCACCGACAACATTGCACGGTTGAAGGCGTACCAAGATTTGCGGTTGGCTGAGTGGGATGTGTTCAAGGCCCGCATGGATGGCTTGGTGAGTATTTCACAAGCTGAGCATGCGGTTGAGGAAGCGCGCATTGCTGCAACGATGCGTGCGGGATCATCGCTCAACGCCCTTGGCGGGGCCATTGATCGGTTCCGGGATACGGGCGTGTTCCGCATCTCGGAGATCACCGATGAGATGGTTGACAGCTCTGAGGAAGTTACGCAAGCAAATGCGGCCCTTGCCAGGGTCCGTGCTGAAGCTCTGCTCGCTGAGGAAATCGCCCACAACAAGCAGGTCGAAGCATCGTTTGCGGCAGCTAACGCGGCATTGGCGCAAGCTCATACTGCGCAGATGTTGCAAGCCGCGACCGCACGCATGCAGGCCCAAGCTCAAGAGTTCTATGGACTCACAGCGCAGGGAGCTAGCCGTGCACAGCGCGGTTTTGGCGGTATCGGCAAGATCGTTGGCGGTATCGGCAAGATCCTTGGTGGCATTGCTGGCGGTATTGCTGGTTTCGCTGTTGGTGGGCCTTTGGGTGCTATTGCTGGTGGAGCTACGGCTATCAGTGGCCTCAAAGACCTTGTTACAGGCAGTATTGAGACACATGCGTATCGTGACGATATTCGCGACGGCTGGAAAGCGATGGGTATCGGCGATAAGGTTGGCTTGATCGCAGGTCTTGGTATCCAGGGCGTTGGCGCTGGAGCCGCCGGGTACCTGTCGCAGAGCAATCCAGCAGCAGCTGCGGCTGCATTGCAGGCTAGCGACACTGTTGGTGGCATAGCTGTGAACACCAAGTGGGATGCTGCGAAGCTGAAAGCCGAACGTGCTCAATCACTGTATGAGGAAGCAGCGGCGCGGCTTGACTACGATCTAGCGACTCAGAAAGCACAGTTGGCTGCACGCCAAGCTGCAGCGCAGCTAGAAGCTAATGCCAAGGTTGCTGGTCTGCAGGCTGGTGTTGAGTTTGCGAAGTTGCAAGAGTCCATCCTCAAGGCATCGACTAAAGATGAGGCGCAACGTCTAGCTGATGCGGCTAATGTTGCAGCGGCTAAACGTGATGAGATGTTGGAGGCTGCCCGCGCGCAGCGTGCACAGTTGGCGGAGATCGCTGGTGATGTGCGTACTGTGACGGCCCAGGTTGGTTCTACTGTGGTGGAACTTCCTTTGGTCAAGGGTGATAGTTATTCCGCTGATCAAGTCGAATCTATTTTGTCGATGGTCAATGATGCGCAGTCGTCTTTGGAGTTGCGTGTCAAGCAGTTGGAGAAGAAAGATACTCCAGCTGTTACTTACATGGCGGCGCGCCGCTAGGTTGTTGCTGTCACCTTAACCCCGGTGTGGATGTTTGTCTGTGCCGGGGTTTCAGGGTTTTTCTATGTATAAGTGAAAAGAGGAAACGATGCGGCCTTATTATCGACTGTCGTATACAAGCCCCGTAGGCCACCGATTTGATCTGTCCGCTCGCACTGGCGGTCCTTTCGTGGTCAGCGGTGGCATTAGTGGTTTGGTTGGTGTTGCCGAGGATGTGGTGACGTCTGCGGTTGGTGTGGCAGGGCAGCGGTTTCATGGGTTGAATGTTCACCCGATGACGGGCGAGTTGCAGGTTGCTATTCGTCCGGCTGTTGGGGCTACGTTGGCGGAGACGGTTGCGGAGTTTCGGCAGAGTTTTTCCCGCACCCAAGAAGGTACGTTGAGGGTGAATGCGCCTGGCGTGGGTAACGTTTCTGCTCTGGTGAGGTTGCGTGAGTCTATTGGCCCGCTGAAGTTTGATCCTCATGCTGCTTATGGGTATGACGGTGTGCAGGTCCCGTTGATTGCGGATGTGGGTTTTTGGTCGTTGGATGTGGTGAAAGCTAGCGATTCGGTCACTGTGACGAATGCGGGGGATGTGGAGGTGTGGCCCCGTATCAGGTGGAAGGGTGCCGGTGGGCGGGTCACCCTGCCGTCTGGTGCTCATTTTGATTTGCCGCGAACATCTGAGGCCCGCACGTTGGTGTTAGACGATGCTCAATCGTGTGTGGTCGTTGATGATTCGGATGTTGTTGATCGTGAGCTGTGGCGTGCCCTGAACGGTAGCGTGCTGCCTGAGGGTATTCCGGTGGGGCAGGTGCGCACGTATCGCCTGCCAGCTGGCGCGGAGTTGCAGTGGCAGCTGGGTTTCTTTGATCCATTTAAGCAGTAGGGGAGTGTCGTGGTTTTTGATTGGGAGCAGCATAAAAAGCACCGGGCGCAGGTCATTGCTGATCGCGGCCAGTGGATTGGTTTGCTGGATGCTGACGGCGTGCCGATTATGGACGTGCCGCCGGTTGTCGAGTTGAAAGCCCCACAGTCGCGTAATGCTCCGACCTCGTTCGAGTGCACTATCAACGTAGCTACTGGTTATGGTGTCGTGCATCAGATTGTGAGCGAATTGGTTGCTGATGGTTTGGGCATTGTTGGTGGTGATGGCCGGTTGGTGCCAGCTGCACAGAAAACCCGCATGATCGTGGTTGAACGTGAGGGTGAGCGTCGTGCGTTCAAGATCACCCACGTTGTTGCAAAGGGTGAGGTGGCCGCCCCGCAAACGTTAACTATCCACGCTGTGAGCTTGTTGGACATGCTAGATGCTGTGCCGTGCCCATCGTTTCCGGGTGCGTGGAAGGCGGGTCAGTGGCGTGATTTTGATCGTGACGAGGGCGCTGAGTTCGGCACCGTGAGGTCGCTTGCCCCGGTTGAGTTTGCTGCCATTGCGGATGGGTTTACGGTTGGCGGCCCGGCTGAAACAACGATTCGTAAGCTCATCATGGACTCGTTGGCCGCTGCGTATCGGGTTGCGGGTGTGAAGAACAACCCTCCGATTGTCGTTGACACGCGCGCATCTAATCGCCCGTCACCTGAGGTGTTGATCCGTCCTACGGATAAGTCAATCTGGCAGGAGATACAAGCCGTGGCTTTGGCGGCTGGCGTGAGCGTCACCGTGGACTTGTGGTGGCCGGGTGATGAGCAACCGCAGGGTGAGCGACTATCACTGCCTACAGCTGTTGTTCGTGTGGAACAAAAGGGGTAAGTCATGGGTTTTGTGCAACTCGTTGCTAGTGGCGGCGATATGACTGTGGGCCGCCGCACAGCAGCATTCGTGTATGGTTCTAGGGCTGTCACCCTCCCTGAGGGGTATCAGGACACGGGCAAAGATGACAACCTGGTAGATGGGTATATCTATCGCCCTGAGGGTATGCCTACGGGAAGGTTTGACTTTGCGTGGGTCCGGGCGGATGTGAGCGTTGATGCTGGTGACGGGCGTGGGCATGGGCGCTCCGACATGGAGAAAGTTCTTGACTCGACCCTAAAACGCGTTGACGGTGATGTGTTTTTTGAGCGTGATATTGAGGGCGCTGGTTTAGGTTTGTTCACTCCCGGTGTTGATTTCACCACCGGTGATGTGGTGGGGGTTCGTATTTGGGGCCGGGTGTTGAATCTACCGGTCACTGCGTGCGACATGCTCACAGATAAACAGGGCGTCCGGTGGCGCGTCCATGTTGGAGGGCAGTTAATCACCGATGCAGAAACCCTACGCTCGCACAACGACCAGATTAAGCAAGCGTTAGACGCGGATCGTAAGAAGCTTGCTAAGGATGTTAAGCATGTGAAAACGACGGCGGCGCGTGCTGAGTCCACCGCAAACAGTGCATCTAGGGTTGCTGAGGGTGCTGAAACGAAAGCCGCTGAGGCGATGAAAAAAGCCACAACCGCTACCTCGGTCGTTGATGATGCCCTCTCGAAAGCTAAAGACGCTCAAGCAAAAGCACAGGCCGCAAACCTTACCACTGAAGAGGGTAAGCGTATTGCGATTGAGGCTAATACCACGGCTACGCAGGCAAATAGTAAGGCTATTGCCGCCGTTGACGCGGCTAATAAAGCTACGCAGAAGTTGGCGGAAACGAACCGCACCGCTATTGCTGCGAACAATAAGGCAGATGAGGTGCGGGATAAAATGCTACGGCGTATGCCCACATTGGTGGCGGGAAACATTGAGGGCAAAACCCTGGAGACTGATTTGTTCATTGTTGACCGCGATACCCCGCTGATCGGTGCTCATAGTGCGAAAATCACGATTAAACCAGGCTGGGAGGGTGTCATTCACGCTTTAACAAAGGCTAACAACGGTGCTGTGGATGTGCATACCGCTATGGCGAATGGCCGTGAGCAGACTATTACGTGGTCGCCACGCGCCAACCTGGGATACACCGATGTGTTCATCACGTATTACCGGACGGATTAAAAAGGAAGTGAGTTAGCGATGGCTGTTATTCAAGGGTCGTTAAAGGATGTGACCTCCCAGGCCGCGACGGTGCGTGAAGTGTTGATACGCCCGGCGCGCACACGCCCATCTGGTGATGGTTTGGTAGTCGATGAGCCGGTGCGTGTCCAGGTGGGTGAGGCGGGTGCGGTGCGGCTGGTGGTGGAAGAAGGCCCAGCCGTGCTGATATTGGTGAGGCAGTCGAACACTCCATATCCGGGGGCTACGGAGTTGGAGCCGGTGCCGATCATCGTGAAAGATGGGTTATCTTTAGCGCAGGCGGTGAAGGCTGCACAATCGACCGAAGAGGTATCTGAGGCGGAGGTGCAGCGCATTGCGGCTGAGGTGCAGGTGATGGTGAACCGTGCTGAGGATGCGCGCCGTGGTGCGATTACGGCAAAAGATGAAGCTGTGCGCGCGCAGGGTGCTGTAAAGAAGTCTGAGCAGGTGGCAACGAGTGCGCAACAGGGTGCTGAGTCATCGGAGCGGGCGGCTCAAACAGCGGCTCAAGCGGCGGCTCGATCTGAAACACAAGCACAAGCGCACGCTAAAACGGCTGAGGGGCACGCGGCTAGGGCTGATGAGGCTAAACAGGGTGCTGAAGCGTCGAAACAGGGAGCTACTGAATCGGCGCGCCTAGCTGGTGTACAAGCCGGGCAAGCATTGTCTCACAAGTCAGCGGCACAAGCTGAAGCTAGGAACGCGGCCACATCTGCGACGAAAGCGGAGGGCCATGAGCGGCGGGCGGCACAGATCATCGCAGAAGGTATACCCCCCGGCGGCGTGCACTTAAAACACCTCGCGTCGGAGGTGACGGGCGATGTTGATAAGCGTGTAAAAACCGCTATTGACAAGCTGGTTAATGGTGCGCCGGATGCGTTGGATACGTTGAAGGAGCTTGCCGACGCGGTGCAGTCTGGTCGCACTGAGTCGGAGGCGTTGGTGAGGCAGATCAATTTGCGGCTCACTAAGTCGGATGCTGATTCGACGTATGCGACTAAGGGCGAGTTGGCCGGTAAGGCTGATGCATCGCATACGCATGGGGTGTCGCAAATTACTGGTTTGTCTTCGCAGTTAGCGGGAAAGGTTGATTCGTCCGATCCGCGCTTATCTGACGCGCGCCCGCCTAGGCCGCATAGGATTGCTGAGCACTCGGATTGGCCGGGGAACATTAAGCCGCCACTGTTTTTGCCGATCGGGTTATCGGTGGCATGCCGTTTGCCCGATGGTCAGTTGAAGGTGAAAGAGACGCCTACGGCGGATGACAATGCGGCATCTAAAAAATACGTTGACCAGCAAGTTCGATCTGCATCGCCTTCGGTGTCTAAACAAACGTTCGCTGGAGGCAAAGGCGTGGTGAGACGTCAGGGCAACGTTGTAGTCATTCAATTGAATGAATGCAGGGCAGGAGATTGGAACAGCTGGACAGTTCCAAGTGGGTATCGGCCAACCGAAACGGTTTCCGCTGCCATTGCAGCGAGTCAGGTTAGGGACGTATTTTATGTGAAAGTCGAACCAAACGGACGAACCTCCACAGAAGGCTACACATTGATAGGTTCTAACGCTCCGCTGAACGGCGTAGTCACCTACATCGTCGACTAGACCACTATTAACTATCAACCACCTCGGAAATGTGGCCGGGGTGGTTTTTTCATGCCCCATGTGGGCAGAAAGGAGAAAAACTATGACCATATTCGGCATTGATATTTCCGAGCACCAAAATGGGTTAAGCCTTGTGCGGGCGCGTGATGAGGGTATTAGCTTTGCCATTATCCGCACCACCGACGGCACCTACCGCGATTCTTGCTACCGCTCTCACGTTGACGACGGTAAGAACGCTGGCCTACCCCTGGCGGCTTACCACTACCTACGGCACCCCGCTGAGGGCACGAGCATTGAGCAGCAGGTGGCTACCGCTGTGGAGGTGATGGGGGAGCATCGCCTACCTATCTGGTTGGACTGTGAGACTCCCACTCGTTTGTCTGAGCAGCATGTTCAGCGTGCTAAGCAGTGCTTTGAAGATCGTGGCATTCGAGTCTTAGGGGTCTATTCTTACGTCCCTTATTGGGAGGGTATGGCCGGTGGTGAGCCGTCCACGGCACAGTTCGGGCACGTGTGGGTGGCGGCCTACGGGCGTAACGATAAGGGTAGTCCCGCTGATGTTTACCCCGGTGATCATGACAGGCAGTGGTCTTATCCGTTGGGTAATCAGACCCCTGTTATGTGGCAGTTTAACTCTAATGCTCGTGTGGCTGGCTATTGGGTGGATGTTAACGCCTACAGGGGTAGTGTGGATGAGCTGCGCGCCTTGTTTGAGGGTGCCGGTGTACCCGCGCCCGCCCCGGCACCCGTGCCCGCGCCCGCGCCGGCTGGTGGAGGGCAGAAAGTTCTTGACTACCCCCGGGATCAGGTCACACAGGACACGTTCTACAACTGTGGCCCCGCGTCTACTCAAACTATTGTGAGGGCGGCTACCGGGGTGCTAGTTGATGAGTCTGTCCTAGCCCACGAGCTAGGCACTACGGTTAACGGCACTGACTACATCGGGCTGATTACCCGCGTTTTGCGTAACCGGCTACCGGAGGCTAACTACACAACGGTGGAAATGCCCACCGACCCTCCAACCCCTGGCCAGCGGGACAAACTATGGGCCGACATCGTGAACAGCATCGACGCTGGATACGGCGTTGTGTGCAACATTGTCGCACCCCCGTCGAACTATCCCCGCGGTGTGTATGGCAGCGCCAGCCCAAACTACCGGGGCGGTGTCGTGTATCACTACTTTGCCGCGATGGGCTACCGCGATGACGGGCAGGGGCGCGCCGTGTGGATCGCAGACAGCGGTTTCAGCCCCTACGGATATTGGCTGAGCCTTGACCAACTTGCAACACTCATTCCGCCCAAGGGATACACCTACGCGGCGGCTAATCCTAAGAAGGAGAATCTTATGAACACTGATCAACTTATTCTCGACCAGCTGGTTGGATACGAGAAGCGAGACGGACTACCCACCTTTAGCGGCTGGCCGCAGCTGGGTGGTCGCACCCTGGTGGACGCTATCGCCGCCATTGGTGCAGCGCTCGACGTTCCCGGCTTCTACGACACTAAGAAGGAAGGAAAGTAAACATGAATAAGCTTTCTATTTTGAGCCAAACTCCCGTGCTGCGTGCCCTGATTTATGGCATTGTGGGCATTGTTGGAGTGATCGGCATTGTGACCGGCGCGATTGATATTGACGGCCTTAATTCGTGGGTTGATCGTGTCCCGTCGATTGCTGCCACCGCTGCGTCTGTGCTGGCTTTGGCGAACATTCACCCCACCCCTAAGGCGGCTGTAGCTGCGGTAGGTGATGCAACTGGTAAGCATTCTGTCACTGATCCGACCGCCGCGTATGTAGCCCGCCTGCGAGAGATGCACGGCAAACTCGGAGACAGCTAATGGGTGCCCGCGTAGCCACATCTCGAATAGCTCACGCGGGCCTCGCCACCTGGTGTTTTGCCACCGGTCTAGCCTACCTCCCACCACTCGGTTCTCTACCTGAACAACTAGCGTTAATCAGTCGTGTTACGTCAGGGCACGTGTTTGGCGCAGCCTGGCTACTCGCAGCCGTCCTACTTGTTGCCGGTCAGTGGTTTTACCACCCCCGGCAAATCGGCCTAGCGCTCACAATGAGCCTCACCCTACTATTAGCGGGCGGATACTTCACCGCATGGTTATTTGAGGATCAGGCGCGGGCATGGGTGAGTGTGAAAAACTACCTCATGCTTGCGGGCGCGATTATGGTTATGGCTACGAATGCGGAGAAGGTGATGCCCGGTGCCCCCCTTAAATGATGCCGTAGTTGTGGCTATCATGAGCGCTTTGGGCGGGTTCCTGGTCGCATTGCTTAACCGGCGTTCCAGCCTTGAGGGTGAGCAAACCAAACGGCTAGAAATCTTGATAAGTAGCCAGCAAGACGCATTCGACCGTCAAGCGCAAACCCTCACTAGCCTGGAGGCGGATATGATAAAGCTCCGGGCAGAATGGGCCGCTGAACGAGAATCACACCACCACACTAAGGTAGAGCTGGAAAAAGCAAAGCTCTACCACACCTACGTGGCGGCAGAAGTAGGTCGAGTGGGGCGCTGGCTGATTTCCCAGGATTTAGCATGGCCCCCACCCGATTTTTTAACGTTCCCTGAGTGGTGGGACACCCGCCCGCGAGATGAACCCCGAGATTAACCAATGCCCCCGGCTGTGACATGATTTGTTGCACGCCGGGGGCCTTTTTTATTTGCCCAAAATCTTGTACACCGCAGGTCGACTCAACCCCGTCGCAGCACGCAGCTGAGCAACGCTCACCCCCTCTCGTGATGCGGAACGTAGCGCCCGGTCCCTAGCGTCGCGGGCCTCGACCACCGCGCGTTCCGCTTGCTCTAGCACCTGTTGCGCATCTTCCAACTGTCCGATGATCCCGTTGTCCGCTTGAGATTCAGAGATGATCAGCGCGGCTTCTGCCTTGAGTAGTAGCGCCTTGCGTGGGGTAAGGTCGTTCGGATCAATACTCAGGTCACCACGGGCGGCGTGTAGGCCGGCAAGGTCTGCAAGTACCCCGTGGGCAGCTTCAATCTCGCAACCGGTTTCAGCGGCGACAACCTCGGCAACGTCCTCAATGGTGCGAGCGTCCACGGTTTCAAGCTTGATGTGCTTAGGGTGCTCGCTGAGCGCCCACGCTGCCAATTCAACAAGTAGCTCGGGGGTGAGGGGGCGCACCTGGGGTAGTTGTTCGTCCTCGTCCAGCTCGGAGGGGTCGGAGGGGAACACGGCGTGCACCTGGTCTGCAAAGTCGATATTGTCGCCCGTGCCGTACTTCGCCCACTCTTCGACGATTTGGGTGCGGAGGCCTTCGAGGGTGGGTGCTGTGTAGACGTCGGTGGGGGTGGTGAGGGTGAACATTGCGATCTCCTTGTTGGTGTTGTTTCTTTGTTCCTTACACTTTAATTATAACGTGATAGACGGAGATTGTCTACTTGGATAGACACCTTTTAATGTGAGATATGACATGGTCGTGATGTTCTGACACAAACCGCCATCCAATCCCACGACAATCCCACGACAAAAGGGGTTAAAAAAGGTTCAAATCGGGATAAATCCGACAGTGGAAAAATCGACTATTTACGCAGCTTAGATCATGTTTTTGCAGGTTATGGCACACGTTTCAAAAAAGCGAAAAACAGGTTCGAATCCTGCAGGGGGCGCTTTTTTATTTCCCATAAAATCCCAGCTAGACGGCACTTTTCGAGCTGCTAGAAGACCTTTTATCAGGCAATCCCACGACAATCCCACGACAATCGTTCAACTTTTTCTCCAAAATATCGGCCACACCGTCAAGGTCCCCGTCAAATAAATCCGCGTATGTATCCAACGTCATAGCCGCCGATGCGTGACCAAGTTGACGCTGCACAACCTTCACATTCGCCCCCGCAGATACCATTAACCCCGCCGCCACATGCCTCAAACCATGAGGTGTTAACCTCGGAAACGTTAGATCGCTGTCCTGGCACCTTCTCACCGCATACTCAAACCACGACTCTTTACCCGCGTGCCGCAAAAAATTGCCATCTGCGCCGTGCCACAACAATGCATCAGCACCGGTGGCCTCAATGCGTGGCCGTAGAACCTCCAGGGCGTGCGACGTTATCGCAACAGTACGATGTTCATGTGTTTTCGGAGGCCCGACCACAAACCCATCCGATGCGCGCGTGGCATTGCGTGTGACGTTGATCCTGCGCTTCAATAGGTCAAAATCACACGGACGTAGTGCGATAGCTTCACCCCACCTAAGCCCCGTAGTTCCAAGCAACAGAACTAGATCTTTGTAGACCTTCGACTCATCTGCCAACCGGTAAAGCTGCTCAATGGTTAGATACACTTTGACGGCTTTATTCTTTTTCGGCAGTTTCGCTAGGCGTGCAGGGTTGCTTGGAATCATGTTGTCATTGACGGCGATGTCCAAGATTTGGGCTAAGCACCCGTGCGCGCCTTTAATGACGCTAGGGGAGCGGTCTATGTTGTTTATCCATTGTTGCACTTCGGAGGGTCGTATGGAGGACGCCGGTCGGCGTCCCCATTGTGGTTGTATGTGTACGCGCCAATAGCTTTCATTGAGGCGTTGCACGGTTGGTTTAAGTCGTGTCTGTGTGGCTAGCCATTGTTCGGATAGTTGGTCGATGGTGGTTTTCCCTGCATTTGGGTCGATCCATGCCCCTGCGTCGATCTGGGTGGTGTTTGCTGCGGCCCATGATTCTGCTTTGGCTTTGGTGGGAAACCCTTGTTTTGTACGACTGCGCCCATCCGGTGAGCGGTATTGGACCCGCCACGCGGTGCCGGTGGCAGTCTTGTATTTGCGGATGCTTGCCATGGTTGGAGGCCTTTGGTGTGTTGGGTGGTTATTTTGGCTGTAGTCGTTTTCGGGCGGCCATTTTTCGCCAGGTTTTTACCATGTGCATGGTGACGTCGAGTTCTTGGGCTATGTCGGCGATGTGTGGTCCGTAGATTTTTTCTGCTAGTGCGTATTCGGTGGGGGTGATGAGCCATGTGGCTGCGGTTTCGTCTGCTTGACGTTCGTTGTGGGGGTGGTGGCCTGCTGGGTGGTTGTGGAGTGCGTGGGCTAGTTCGTGGGCTAGTGTGCAGCGGAGGTCGGGGCCGTGGATGTGGTTGTTGAGGACGATGGTGTGGAGGTTGGGGATCCAGATGCCTTTGTGGGGGAGGTTGGTTCGCCAGCTGATGTGGATATTGTGTTGTTCGGCGAGGGTGTAGAGGTTGTCCGTCGTTAGTCTCAACGATGGTTCCTTTCTGTGTTAGCGGGCGTTGTCTGTGTCTTGTTCGTCGTATGCGGCGTCGGTTTCGTTGATTGAACCGTCGGCTGCGATTTCGCCTGGGTCTGAGGTTGCTAGATCTACCGCGTTTTCGTGCTCTGGATCGTACTGGCCGGGCTGGACAGTTGTGTTGCGCTTTTCGTCCAGGTGTGCGACGTCGGCCATGTTGGCCTGCGTGTTTTCGGTGTTTGATTCTTTCAATTCTTTGAGCTGAAGCTCCCACTTTTTCTCTAGGCGCTGTAGCCCGTCGCTTGACAGCTCGGCCAGTTCCTCCGCATTGAGTCCGACCTTTGCAAGTTGTTGGATCAGGGCCTCAAGGCTTGCCAATTCAAGCAAAGTGCCGCCACCTTCGATGAAGTCGGTGACCTCTTTTGCTGTGAGTTTTCCAAGTTCAACTAGAGCTTCGGCGGGGTTGATGTTGAGTTCCCGAGCGACCTTGATGATTTCATCTGCGGCGAACCCTTCTTTGATCCATGTTTGGACTGTATTTCGGCTGACGTCCAACATTTCCGCGATGTCAACGGACGTAACTCGTTTGCCAGTAAGTGACTTAAAAACTTCTCGTGGATCTGTCATGCCGTTCAGTATAGTGCACAATTTTTTGTGCATCAAGTCCGCAATTACCTGCATTTCTTTAAGGGTTGACCAATTTTTCTACCTTTAAAACTTGCGGGGGCTTGCAAAGTGACCTAAACTCTTGTCATGTAAGCGAGAAAGGCTACAAAATGACAAGTTTTCTTATCTCTTTAGATGAGGTTGACCGCGTAAAGCGGGCACATCACATCGAAACAACTAAAGACCTTGCGGAAAAGACCGGTGTTAGCAGGAATACATGGTCTGCGGTGCTTAAGCATCGTCAACCTTCAGCTTCGGTTTTGGGTGCTCTCGCTCGGTTGGGTGCCCGCCCCAGCAAGATCCTCGTACTAGACACCCCAACCATCGAAAGCTCAGCAGCATGAAACCTACCTGGCGAGATTACACAACCCCCGGTGCCGTGTTCGACACCATCCTTCTAACCATTTTGATTATCGGCTTGATTTTCGGGGCCGCCGCTTTAGGAGCCTAAATCATGAATGAAATCCTCACACCCCTCGACTACCTAGACGGCTTTATCGCCCTCATCGAGCTACTAACCCACCTGCCCGCCCTGGTTTAAGGACAGTGCGCCCCTGTAGGGCTATCGCCGGGGCGCTCGCAGGACTCCCAATGTCGATGTGAGTAAGCGCACTCACCGGCTTCGATTTCAACTTCAACCCCTAGATGGAAACCGTTGTTTCTGAACCAGCCACTTAGATAGGAGACCCACCAATGGAACTACAGACTTTCAACTTCGACAACAAGGCCGTCCGCACCGTTGTGGATGAACACGGGGAGTGGTTTTGTGCAAGGGACGTTGCTACCACCCTCGGATACGTCAACCCCGGCAAAGCTATTCGTATGCACTGCAAGCAAGAGGGGGGTCCAAAACGGTACCCCCTTCGAACCCTCGGTGGTGTGCAGCAGTTCACGTTCATCACCGAGTCGGATGTGATGCGCTTAATCATCTCTTCTAAGTTGCCAGCGGCTCAACGGTTTGAGCGATGGGTGTTTGAAGATGTGCTGCCACAGATTCGTCGCACCGGCTCCTACAGCGCAAATCAATTTAACCCCGCTGATCTGACCCGCGCTGAGATTCTCCGAATTGCGTTGAACGCAGAAGAAGAACGCCTCGCTTTGGAAGCTAAGAACAAAGAACTTGAGCCAAAGGCCGACGCTTACGACACGTTCATTGACGCTACGGGCAAATACAACGTCGGGACGGTCGCAAAGATGCTCGGAATGGGTCAAAACAAGCTCTTTAAAGAACTCCGCAATCGTGGTGTGTTCATCGCAAAAGGCGCAAACGCTAACACCCCTTATCAAAGGTATATGCAGCACTTTGAGGTAAAGGCCTATACCTTCGAGCACTCGAATGGGGAACAGGCGATTCGCTACACAACCTACGTGCAGCCGTCCGGGGTTGATTTTATCCGCCGCAAATTGGGCTTGGCCCATGTTGACCCTCCGAGTCTCCTTGACCTACCCCCTAGCGGTGACGTCACTGTGACGGGTAGGGGCTAGTTATGGACAAACCTACCTGGCGTGACTACACAACCCCCGGTGTTGTGTTCGACACCATCCTTCTAACCATCCTCATCATCGGTCTCATTGACCTATTGATCCACCTACCTGCCCTGGTTTAAGTGGCAGTGCGCCCCTAGTAGGGCAGTAGCCGGGGTGCAATCCCCCGGGCGCACACGAGACACAACAGTGTCGTGTTCTTTGAATAACTGAATATATAGGACGTGTGAGATACAGGCGCTGGCCGTCGTGAGGACGGCTCGAAAATCCCACCCCCTCGCAAGGGCTTGGTAAAGCGCAAGCAGGCATGCAGGAACCACCACACGGTGAGGTAACAGCGCACGTCCTCTGGAAAAACAAAACGAATCCACCCCGGCCCCACTAATGGGGCCACAGGTCCCCGGCACGGCCGCCACGTGCGTATTTTTTTATCCAATTTTCTACGGATGCGGTTTCAGTCTGCCGTCTAGATGTCGGCACACGCGCACGCCGCCGGTTCAACTCCGGCAGGGGACACGAGGGGATATGTCGCTGTGAACCGTTATGGCATATCCCCACCAGGTAAAACAACACCACACCATAGGAGTAAACATGCTCAATTTCGCCGTCCTAGTGCTGGCTATCTGTGCCATCGCACTCACCGCAACATATGCAGCTGTTATGTGGGCTGAACTTCAAACACTACGAACTAAACGCGCCATATTAGCCCTTGTCGCTAACACTGTTGCTGAGTCCATCGCACAAGCGCAAAAGAAAGACGAACACTGCGACTGCGATTTCTGCAACGAGGTACCGGAACTGTTCAAGGATGCCCACCAATGATCGCCACCGCAATATCCATCTTGATCTACCGCAACCACGACACCTATGAGGGGAGGCGCTGGAATGAATCGCAAACAACTCATTGACCTGACAGAAGCAGTTATTGGGCGTCGGACAGCACTTTTAACCGTTGATGAGTTCGCCCAAATCGTCAACATTTCACCCAACCGACTACGTCAGCGCTGCGCACGTGAAGAATCGTTCGCCACCCAGCGGTGCAAGCACTCAACCTACAAAATCCCCGTCGATCGACTATCTGAATACCTCACCTAGGAGACAGCTCTATGTCCGTACCTAAACCCATAGCCACGCACAGCATCAATGGCACGCATTTCACCCTCTATGAGAACGGCACCATCTACCTGAGCGGCAATGCGGCAGATCTCCGATTCGAGCAATGGACGTTGCTGCTTAATTGCCTCAAAGATGAGCTGGCGCGCTTCGACATCTCAACTACACATGAGGATGTGGAATGAAAGTAACCATGACAGATAGGTTTAACCCGTTTGTTCCCGGAATGGTTGTGTGGGCGTTGATACGTGCCGCGCGTGTAGTGGAAATGTCGTCAGCATCATCTATGTGGAGCGCTGAAGAACGGCGTGCATTGTTGAGATTGGTGGAGAAGCTGCGATTGTGGGAGCTTGTCGCACTGGAGCGGTGCCGTGATCAATGACACTCACATGTCGGAAAAACGCGCAACTCAGGTGCTGAAAGTGCCGAGGGAATATCTGCGCAAACATCACAACGATATGCACATCAGGATATACCGCCCCCGCTATGGCGAGTGGAAATACAACGCCACGGATGTGCTCTGTGCCGCTAAATCGGGGATACGTACGCCACTGTGTGAGCGCACTTACCGGCCCTGCCTATGGCCCGATTGTATCCAAATTGGCACCGGATCGTGGGGCTTATGTTTTTGCCCAAAGCACAAAAAATCAGTGGCGCTGATCCTTGGAAGGGGATATGACAAGAATGAACATACGAGATCAAATTAACCAGCTAGTTTTGCAGCGAGCTGTGCTCAACCAGCTGCAAGATGTCCACAAAGAATACCGCGCTGCGCTCGACAGTGGCATGTCCGAGGGTGACCGGCTGGTTGCGCATACGCCAGCGGGCGTGAAACTTGGCACCGTGACGAAAACGTCACCTAAGCCAACAGCTGTGATCGCAGATCTGCACTCGCTGATCGTGAACGCACCTGAAGATGCATTCACTTACGTCATTGATGACTTGTGTATCTCTGAGATAGTTGATGTGTTGAAGGAACATGCCCCGAGGTATCTGCGCAAGGTGCTTAAAGATACCTATCTCAACCAGCAAGCTGCCCGCGCACTGGAAGCTTTCAAAGAAGGCTCCGAATTGCCGCCCGGCTACACCATCGAGATTAAAGCGGGGCATCTGCAAATCAAACCCACTGAGGGCGCTGCAGATCTTGCAAACCAGGCACTGTCCACCATGGACGTTAAACAACTGGAGGCTGGCAATGCCGATGAAAGCTGACATCGCAGCCTACCTAGTTGAGGGTAAGGCATCGGTCGGCGTCACCATTAACAACCAAGAAGAAGCCATCATCGACGCTGAGTTTGCACGCGATTTAGCTAACGATATCTGGCGTGCAGCGGATGTGGCAGATGGTCTAGAAGAAGAGGAGCGGGCACGTGCCTACCACCGTCATTGAGGCATTGACGCACGTCATGGACGATGTGCGGGCAGTTGCAAAAAACGACCGCAACGATGCGCAGAGGTTTTACTTCCGTGGTATTGATTCTGTGATGAATGCTGTTGGTCCATCATTCCGTAAACATGGTGTCGTTGCTGTACCTGAGGTCATTGAGCGCACCTATATTGATCGACCGGGGGCTAATGGGCGGGTCAGTATTGAAGTGCGTGCGGTCGTTGCCTATCACTTCCATGTTCGCGACAGTGAGGATGTTCTTACGACCACGGTTATTGCTGAGGCCCGTGATTACGCGGATAAAGCAACCGCAAAGGTGATGAGTGTGGCGTTTCGCACGGCATTATTGCAGGTGTTGTGTTTGCCTACTGATGATAAAGATCCTGATGCTGAATACCCGGAGGTGCCTACTGCTCAACCTCCGCAACCCCAGCGACCAGCGGTGCAATCACCTATGGATAAAGCGAAGGCGAAACTTGGTGCAGCGTGTGATTCTGCTGGCTTAGATCGCGGTGTGGTTGCCAGGTTTGCTATCACTCCTGAAGGTGGTGGTGTGGATATTTCGGTGGCGACTGGTGATGAGGCTGCCCGTAAGGTGTGGCAGCTTGCAGATCGGATCAACGATGACACGCAACTTGTGCAGCGGCTTAAGGGCGGCCAATGAGTGCGCCGCTGAACCCTGTCGAGGTTGAAGCTCGCATTAGGGAGTTGGCTACGCAGATCAGCAGGGGTGTTGATGTCGTTGATGAGGCTTATCGCGCGTATCTAGCAGCTGATCGTGCTTTCGACGAAGCGTGGGCACACGCCTACCTCAAAGCTCTAGGCAACATGGAAGATCGCAAACAAACGGCACGTGCTGAAACCATGGAACTGCGAAAAGCGCGTGATGTCGCTGATGCTGCCTATAAGTATGCTGACAGGCGCTCTAAAGCCCTGGAAAGCGAGCTGCGCGCCATGCAATCTGTGGGTGCCTCAGTGCGCAACATGTACGCAGTTGCGGGACGGGGGGAATGGTGACTAAGAAATTCCCTCAAAGCACCGCCATGCGCTTACATGAGCGTGCACGCGGCATCTGCGAAGTTATGATCCCACACGCTGGTTGCACTGGCCGTGCTGAGCACATCCACCACCGGCAACTGCGTAAACACGGAGGTCGGCACAGCATGGAGAACTGTGTGGTTATTTGCCACCGCTGCCACGAGTGGATTCACATGCACCCGGCTATCAGTTACAGCCACGGCTGGCTAGTCCGTTCGACAGATAACCCCGCATTCGTTCGAGTCCAACAGGGCGTAACACTACTAACAGAAAGGACGCCACGAGATGAGCCTTAGGGCGATGCTTTGGGCGCTGTATGATGCGCCTGTCAATGACCCAACTGAGCAAGCTATTTTGCTTGTTTTAGCTGATCATGCCAGCGATGACGGCACCGCAGCGTGGCCGGCCAGGGAGAAAATCGCAGCCGCAGCCCAAGTGTCTGTAGCAACTGTTAAGCGGCGGATCCGCGCTTTATCTGAGCGTGGTGTGATCATCGCCGGTGATCCGCGTTTGGTGGATCACCTCCGACGCGATAAGCGGCCGCGTGTCTGGAACTTGAATTTTGCAAAAATGCGGCAGCCGGACTTGTCAAATCATGGACATAAATCACCCCTAAATGCGGGGGGTCAGATTGAGCCGTCGCTACCGAGCGGGGGGTCATACGGTGAACGAGCGGGGGGTCACAGCTATGACCCCCAAACCGTCCTTAAACCATCCATGAAAGAAAAAACACTCAAAAAAGAAAATTCCGGCGAGCGCAACGACATCGAGGCAAGGCCGTCGGCACAGCCGACTGCCTCAACCGCTAACGCGGTATCGGCGGCGAGTTATCCACCGGAGTTTGAAGAGTTTTATTCCAAGTACCCGCGCAAGGTCGGCAAGCGAGCTGCACTCAAGGCGTGGAACGCGGCTGTTAAGCGGGTGTCCAAGGATGAACTCGATGCCGCTGTCGCTGCCTTGAAAAGGCACCATGAGCGGCATAAAACCGATCTACGGTTTATCCCGCATGCTGCGACGTGGTTGAACCGCGATGGGTGGAATGACCAGCTGGTTGCGCCTGCGAAATCTGGTGGGAATGTGTTTTTGAGGCGAGCGAGGGAAAGGGGGCGTGACCTGCATGGATCCGATGGAAACGGCAGAGCGAGCATTGGCCCTGGTTTCTGAGTATGACACCCGGTTTGCTGGCTTGTCGGAGGACGAGGCGGACGCTAAAACCGCTGCTTGGGCTGCTGGAATTGCTCAAAGCCAGCTGCCTGGCGAGTTGATTGTTCAAGCGGCGCCGTTGGTGTACGCGAGCAGTGCGGAGCGTCCGCTAAACCCGCTGGGTGCGGTGCTTGCTATGGCGCGTGATCTGCAAAAACGTCAGTCCATGGGCAAGGTTCTTGCTGAGCTTAGAGCTGCGCCGCGTCGGGCATCTGGGCCGGTCAAGGCGGCTTATGAGCAGGTTGGAGCGTTGGGTGTTGAGTGTCCGTCCTGTGGTGCTGATGTTGGTTTGCCGTGTGTTTCCGCTGGTGGGGAGGGGCGTTACATGCCGATCCCTCATGTGGCGCGGATGCGAAAACCTGAAAAGTAGCCAAAAACGGGGGTTTTAACGCTTTAAAACCGCTAAACCCTACATGGGTAGCGGGGAGGGGCTGAAAGTCGCTTAAATCGCCGTTTCTGCGCGTTTTAGAGCTATCCAGCTAACAAGCAGCGACCGGCTCGGGGCCGTGATCGCCAATCAACACATTGGAGCAACCGATAACAGATCTTCGGCACCTTCACTCCAACACCAACCCCCGCCACGTCAAAAAACAAACAGTTTTTTCGAGAAATCAACCAAGAAAGAAGAACATCCATGACCGCAAAACGCGTCAACCTACTTGCAACCACAACCAACTGAGCTTGTCATCTCAGGTAGGGAAACAACCAAAACTGGGCACAAGCCAACCCGCACATTGACGAAGATTAAAGGACACTAACATGCACCCCACTGTGACAATCATCGGACGCCTCACAGCAGACCCAGAACTCCGATACACCAGCTCCGGCAAAGAAGTCACCAGCTTCGACATTGCCTACAGCAAACGAATCCAAGACCCCAACACCGGCGAATACTCCGACGGTGACGCCACCTACGTCACTTGCACCGCCTGGGATCATCTCGCGAAAAACTCCGTAGGCACCCTCCGAAAAGGACAGGAGGTCATCTGCCACGGCACCCTCGAAAACCGGCCCTATACCACTAAGGCTGGGGAGAAACGCCGCAGGTTGGAGCTGAAACTCTACGCCTGCGGCCCTAACCTCCGATTCCCACTAGATGGGGCAACCACGGCAGCATGGGCCGGTAGCCAGCAGCAGGGAGACCCCTGGGGAGGGCACCCCACAGGAAACCAGCCAGCAGCCGACTCCGAGCCACCTTTCTAACCCCATACACAGCAAAACCCCCGGCCATCCACGACCGGGGGCTTCTTTCTAACCACAGAAAGGAATCTACCAATGAACATTATAACACCAAAATACTGCCGAGCAACCCGAATTACCTGCCAACTAACCCAAAGTGACATCGACCGCAGGAGCTAACCCCATGGACAAATACGACGAGTTTATTCAGGCCAAAGTCAACTTTCAGAAACACTATGGCCACCAGATCCAACAAAGCGAGATCAACCCCCTCCTCAAACCACATCAAAAAGACATCGTGCAATGGGCCGTAGCAGGAGGCAGGCGCGCAATCTTCGCAGCATTTGGTCTAGGCAAATCAGTCATGCAAATCGAAACGCTACGCCTCACCCTCAAACACCACGGAGGCGGCAAAGGCCTCATCATCTGCCCCCTCGGCGTGCGTATCGAAATTAAGCACGACGCTGCGATGCTCGGAGTTGACACCCGGTTTGTGCGCCGCACCGACGAACTCGACGGCGACGGAATCTACGTCACAAACTACGAATCAGTCAGGGACGGCAAACTCGACCCCACCGAGTTCACCGCCGTCACCCTAGATGAAGCATCCGTTTTGCGTTCCTACGGCTCAAAAACCTACCAAGAGTTTCTGCAACTCTTTGACACCGTCAAATACCGGTATGTGGCCACCGCCACCCCATCGCCAAACCGGTACAAAGAACTGATTCACTACGCCGGATTCTTAGGGATCATGGACACCGGCAACGCCCTCACACGGTTTTTCCAACGAGATTCAACGAAGGCAAACAATCTCACCCTCTACCCCCACAAGGAAAAAGAGTTCTTCCTGTGGCTCAACACGTGGGCTGCGTTTGTTCAGTCCCCCGCCGACCTCGGACACGACGCCACCGAATACACCCTGCCACCTAACCACATCGAGTTTCACAAAGTCGACGTTGACATCACCACCGATGAAACAGACCGCAATGGGCAGGGCTACATTTTCCGAGACACCCAAATGGGCCTCAAAGAATCAGCGGCTGAAAAACGTCGCAGTATTAACGCCCGCTGCAACAAAATGATGGAACTCATTCAGCAGCACCGGGCACAATCCCCCGGTAAACAAATCGTATTGTGGTGCGATCTGAATGCTGAACAAGATGCTATTGAAAAGCACCTGAAAGACGCGGGCCTCACATTCTCCTCCATCCGGGGAAGCCAAACCCCCGACCAGGTAGAAGAACTCCTAGAGCAATGGAGAAATAAAGAAACCTACGCCCTGATCGGCAAACCCATCATGCTCGGGTCCGGAATGAACCTCCAGCAAGCAAACACTGCGATCTTCCTAGGAATCACATATAAGTTCAACGACATCATCCAAGCAGTTCACCGCATTCACCGGTTTGGTCAAAAAACCGACACCTACACCCATTTGATCTACGCCAACACGGAAACCTCCGTGGTGAAAACCGTCCAAGAAAAATGGCACCTACATGAGGAGCTGACCAACAATATGACCGACATCATTAAAGACTATGGTCTCAACCCCAAAAACATCATTGAAGCGCTACAACGCGACATCGGGGTTGAACGCATCGAAATAAGCGGCAACCGTTTCACATTCGCAAACAACGACTGTGTGAAAGAAACGCAAATGATGGAAGACAACAGCGTCGATTTGATCGTCACCTCCATCCCCTTTGCCAACCATTACGAGTACACGCCTAACTACAACGATTTTGGGCACACCGACAATAATGAGCATTTTTGGGCGCAAATGGACTATCTCACCCCGCAATTGCTCCGAATCTTGAACCCCGGTCGTATTTACGCCTGCCATGTGAAGGACCGTATTAACTTTGGTAACACCACCGGTGCGGGAATCCCCACCGTCTCACCGTTCCACAGTGAAGCGATCCAGCACGGGATTAAGCACGGGTTTGACTACATGGGCATGATCACCGTCACCACCGATGTGGTGAGGGAAAACAATCAAACCTACCGCTTGGGCTGGTCGGAGCAGTGCAAAGACGGCTCAAAAATGGGTGTAGGGTCACCGGAATATATTCTGATCTTCCACAAGCCACAAACAGACCGTTCACGCGGATACGCCGACGTACCCGTGACAAAGAGCAAGGAAGAATACAGTCGTGCCCGGTGGCAAACTGACGCGCACGCATTCTGGCGATCCTCCGGCAACCGGCCCCTCACCGTCGATGAACTCGCAGAACTCCCACACGACCAGCTAGGCAAGATGTTCACAAAGCAATCCTTGCAGCAAATCTACGACCACGAGACCCATGTGAAAATTGGTGAAACCCTCGACTACAAAGGCGCGTTGCCGTCGACGTTCATGGCGCTCGCACCCGGTAGCTGGCAAGAAGATGTATGGCACGACATCAACCGGATGCGGACCCTCAACAGTGAACAGTCAAAGCGCAATGTGCAAAACCACATTTGCCCCCTGCAATACGACATTGTTGAACGGCTTATCCGCCGCTACTCCAATGAAGGCGACCTAGTCTTTGACCCCTTCGGAGGTATCGGCACAGTGCCGCTAACCGCCCTGCGTATGGGCCGTAGGGGTAGGGGAGTGGAACTCAACCACGGGTACTTCCTGGACGCAGTCGCATACCTCCAAGCAGAAGAGCAAAAAGTCGAAACCCCCTCACTGTTCGACCTGCTGGACGAAACAACCAGCGCAGCTTAACCCCACAACCTGGCCGCTGGCCGAGAGGCGCACCGGCCCCAACCCTCAAGGATATTCAATGCTCAACTACCATATTCCCCTGCACTACCGCCGCCCACCACTAACCGCAAACATGCGCCTCCACTGGGCAAAACGGGCGGAAATCACAAAAGAAATACGCACCACCACCACATGGTTAGCAAAAGCCCACCGCCTACCCCGCGACCTGAAACACTGCACCGTCACCCTGCACTACGCCCCCATCGACAAACGCCGCCGCGACGCTGACAACCTTGTCCCCACCTTGAAAGCAATCTGCGACGGCCTCGTTGACTACGGCCTCGTGCCAGACGACACCCCGCAATATATGACTAAGCACATGCCGATCATTGAGCAGCCAGAACGCCCCGCACGAACCTGGATCACCATCACAGAAGGAGAATAAACCATGCAAGACCGACTCCAAAACAGCCGCGTCGATTTTGGAAACTTCCAACTTAGCTACGAGATCGCTGAGTCAAGTAGTTTCTATGACATCGAATACATCGACGAAAACTATGTCGCCACACTCCTATTCGAAGCCCCCGGCACAAGCGTGAGCGTTGTGGCTACCGATACGCAACTTGAGGTCTGGCGCGATTATTTTGAGCTTAGTGTCGCCGATCGCGGAGTGTACATGAAAACCCTGCCCATCATGTGCTCACGAAAAGAAAACATGTACCTCTTTGTCAGGACTTACGATGGCAAGCTGTTTTTCAGCAGCGGCACCATGTCCATCTCCATCAACCTTGCGGACTGCCTTAAAGAGTTCGCCAGTTACATAAATAACATCTGGCTAGAACTCAAAGAGAAGGAGGATGAGTCGTGGTGAACATGCCCACCTCTAACCCTTGGACCCGATACGGGGATGTGCTCGCAGTCATTGAACGCAGCACCAGCGACGCCATCAAAGGGGGAAAATCGGCGCGACGTGAAAGCGATTGGTTCTACTGGGAGGGGGTCAAAGAAAATTGCCGGGTAATGGGTGTCAATGCTGCGGATCTCGCTGTGTCCACGCCGCAGCCGCCAAGCGCTGCAATGGTTGAAGCCCGCACCCTAGGTTGGGTGGCCGCCTGTATTGACGCGATTATTGAAAAGGCGTTAAGCAGCGGTGACGAACATGCACAGGAAGTCGCACTAGTGGGTCTTAAAGCCCTCCGCGCTGAACTCCGCAAACAACAAGACACCCTACTAGGAGACTAAACCATGAATGTTTCAGAAAACAATGACCTGCGCATCCTTTCAGATCACTATGGCCTTGACTGCAGCGTCATGCCTTACCCCGGCTACGGTGAGGTCGTAACCCTTGGCCTCAACTGCATGGGGTCGTATGACACAGAACTGGAGTTTTACGACGAACATGCGGTTCTCGAAGTCTGGGTGGACTTCAACAAAACGGACGTTCCTCAACGCCACATAAGTGAGTACAAGTTGAGAGTCAAAATGCCTATTTGGATGGCTGAACATATTGCCCGTGTAACTACCAATCAGCAGAAGGAAGAGGGCTAAAAACCATGCTCGCAATCAACACAACAGGGGGTATGTAATGAGCTACCTAATCAATGTGGCAAACCTAATGGTAGGCATATGTATTGCTTACCACGCGGCGGGGATGGAGCCACGCGGAACATGGGATCATAGAAAACGCATAGGCTACATCATTGCAAGCGTCATATGCACCTCGGCGTTCATATCAATAACCACGGGGGCGGCATGACAATAACAATCACCGTATACAGCACGCCTAACTGTGTGGCTTGTAGGCAAACAAAAAGACTACTCACACGGCAAGGCACACCCTACGTGGAAGCCCACATATCAGAAGCCCCCTACACCATCCCAGAGCTAAAGGAATTGGGATACCAGACGGCCCCCTTTGTTCAAGTAATAGACAGCACAGGGGGCTTAATTGATGAATGGGCCGGGTTCAAACCCGATCGCATTAAGGAACTAGCAGCACACTAGCGGGAGCAACCCCCGCGCTCAACAAGACAAACCCCTAGGAGACTAACAATGCCCACCCCCATTACCCACATCGGCCCCGCGCCTATGAAAGCCCACCCCACAGACGCGGGCTACGACCTTGTGTCTACAGCGGATAAAACACTAGCCCCCGGCTGCTGGTCACTCATCCCCACCGGGCTACACATCGGTCTACCGGCTGGCACCGTCGGTTACGTCTGCCCCCGCAGCGGCCTGGCTGCAAAACACCGCATCACCGTCACCAACGCCCCCGGCGTGATCGACCCCGGCTACACCGGTGAAATCTTCGTCAACCTCATCAACCTAGGGCACCTGCCCTACACCATCCAACGCGGGGACCGAATCGCCCAGCTCATCATCCACCACGCTGTAGAGGTTGATTGGCAACACGTCATCAAGCTCGAATCAACTGAACGCGGCCACAACGGCCACGGATCAACCGGAGCCTAAACCCATGCACACCACCTACTGGTACGACCCCGCGCCCGTGCTGGCGTGGATCAGCGACATGCTCAAACAGGGGTACGCGCAACCGCCACAGCAAACCGCAGACTACTGGAAAGGCTGGTGCGACGCCCTACGGCACGCAGAAAACACCATCCAACTACACACAGACTAGGAGCCAGCACGATGTTCGAAAAACTCACGGAGGCGGGAATCAGCATCGTTCTCCGCGCCGATGACACCCACCAAGTTATTTTGCAAACCCACAGCGGGGGCGATACGCCGCTAGAAATACGCCTAAGCGCTGCGCTAGCTGATGAAGTCGCCTCGCAACTCCAACGCGCCGCACGTATCGCACAGTCGACAATATACGACGAGATAGAAGGAGATATCCCCCTGGCAACCTGGCAGCATGAAGACTAAGAACAACGGCGCATATGGGTCAACACACCCCACACCAAAACAAACCAGGGCGAAGGCATGATCACTAACTACACCCACATCTACCAACACACCAACCAACTCCGAACCCACTACACAACCCTTAAACAACTCAAAACCACCAAAACACCCCCACCAGAAATCCCCACCCACACCCCAACAGGCCCCAAACCCCCCACCAACATCCACTGGCTCACCATAGAACAAGAAACGACGATCAAACTCACAGAACTCACCCACGCCCTCGCCGACATCCTCGCAACCCAACCCCCACAAACCAACCCCACCGCACTACTACACTGGCTAGACCACCACGCCCTCACCATCACCACCAACCCCGAAACACTAGACCTCACAAACACCGACCTGCCCACCATTACCGAAGAACTCACCAACCAACTCCCCAACACCCAACCCCCAACAACACCCAAGTGGGAAACGCAACACAGCATCCTTATCAAGTTGAAGCGCTATGGCTACACCGTTACCCCGAAACAGCTCTACAACTGGACCTACCGGGGACACATCACCAGCATCAAAACAAACCGACGCAACTACTACCAACTCCCCAACGTCCTCGCATACCTCACAGACCAGCATCAACTAGACCACTGAGCAAACACATGCTATAATTGCGTTTAGTAAGTAAATCTATTGCCCCACCCCACCACAACATACCGGGGGAGGGGCATTAAACATACCGGGGGGTATGTACACACCGGAGCACCCCACCACAACACCGCCCCACCCCCACAACCGGGGCACCCCACCGCACCAAACACACACCACAGCACAACAGTGCCACCACAACCCCCACACCACCACAACCCCCACACCACCGAGCCTCACCCCCACACCACCGAGCCTCACCCACACACCCAGCACACCCCCTACAAACACACACCACACCAACATCAAAGGAAACACCAATGGCGAACAACACCACCACAACAACACCAACACCACAACAACCTGCACCACAGGAACAGGCACAGGCACAGGCAACACAACCAGCACACCACCACCACCGACACCAAACAACCACCACCAAACACACCCTCAAAGACACCCTCAAAGACATCACCAACAACCCACCAAACAACAACCCACCAAACAACAACCCACCAAACAACAACCCACAAACCACACCAAAACCCAGCCAAGCAACAAACAAACCATAGCCAAACAACACAAAAACCCCCATAAACCCACCCAACAACCCCACCAAAAACATGCCAGGATACAACACCAAAACACACCGCCCACACCTCACCAAACAACAAAAACACCACATCCACACCCGCGACAACCACACCTGCCAACTCCAATACCCCGGCTGCACCGGCACCCCCGACCAAATAGACCACAAAATACCCCTCAGCCAAGGCGGCCCACACACCACAAACAACCTCCAAACCGTCTGCACCAACTGCCACCAACAAAAAACCCGCAAAGAAATCCAATGGGGCCACCAACAACACCACAACAGAGCAAAACACCCCCCAGAACCACACCCCGGACTAAAAACAACCACCCACACCACATAAACACCACCACAACCACCCACACACACAAACCACCCACACAACCACCCACACACAAACACCAAAACAACCCCACCAAGACACCAAACCACCCACAACACAACACAACAACCCCCACCCCCCCCAACAACACCCACAACACCCCCACAACACCAAACAACACAACACCCCCACAACACCCAGGGGGGACACCCCCACCCCCACCCCCCGGAGTCAAGCCGAGGGCATTGCCGCTAGGGTTATGTGCGGGTCTGGAGTTTTTGAGGGGTCATGTTTTATGTCTAGTGATGTCGCTGCTCATGAGCTAAGGGGTGCGCTTTCTAGTCAATATGGCGGTCGAGTACTGCGGTGATTTGTTCATCTGTGATGTTGTCGAAGGTGGGGCAGATGTTGATGGCTCGCTCTAGTTTTGCTTGCATGTGCCCGGAAAACCGCACGTGCAGTAGCTCCCGTAAGTTCGGGACTTTCTTAAACGGTATCTATTTTGTTAGAAAGGTTGTTCACTCATGGCAGGACGAGGTCCCGCACCTAAACCAGCGTCTAAACGAGCGCGGCGTCATGTCGACCCGACACCCACAACGATTCTGCAGTTTGAAGAAGCTTCCCAACCGGAGCTGCCCACGTCTGTTACCTGGCCAGATGAGACACTGAACTGGTGGAAGATGTGGGCAGATGCTCCACAGTCGGAGCATTTCGGTTCGACTGACTGGTCTTTCCTGTTGGATACCGCAATTCTTCACGCCAAACTCTGGGGCGAGGGCAACACATCTGTGCTGTCGGAGTTGCGTCTCCGTGTAGCTAAGTTCGGTGCGACGATGGAAGATCGCGCTCGGCTGCGTATGCAGTTTGCTGATGCCGATGCTGCTGATGCGCGGCGCCCTGACGGGCAGGTGGCGTCGGCACGTAATCGGCGTGCGAATCTGCACGCGGTAGATCCGACCGATATTAACAAGTTCAAGCAAGGTAAATCTTCTTAGGAGGTCGCTGGGTATGTCGTGGCAACCACTTGGCGATAGTGATTTCCCTACGCTCGGGTGGCAGGTCATTGACTGGATGACGGCTTATCTTTCCCGACCTGAGGTTGAAGATTATGAGCCGTTCGTCCCTTACCCGGAGCAGGAAGACTTTCTTCTACGCTTCTATGAGCTTGATCCAGCGACGGGGCGCCGTAAGATTCACCGTGGTGTGATTTCACGCCCACGTGGTTGGGGTAAATCGCCGTTCGCGGCGGCTATGGCGTTAGCTGAAGCTATGGGGCCAGTGTTGTTTGACGGTTGGGACGCAAATGGCCAGCCGGTTGGTAAACCGTGGTCAACGGTGCGTACTCCGCTAGTGCAGGTTGCTGCAGTATCGGAGGATCAAACACGTAATACCTGGGATGCGTTACACGAATTGGTCCAATCTGAACAGCTCTATGACGATTACCCTGGTTTGGAACCGATGGGCGGTTTCGTGAACTTGCCTCGTGGCCAGATCCGCCCGATTACAGCTTCTGCACGGTCGGTGAAGGGTGCCCGCGCGGTGTTTTCCATCATGGACCAGACGGAAACGTGGGTGCGGTCGAATGGTGGTGTTGATCTTGCTGCGGTGATGCGGTCGAATGCTGCGAAGCTTGGCGGGTCGACGTTGGAAACTCCGAATGCTTTTACCCCAGGTGAGGGCAGTGTTGCGGAGAAGTCGGCGGCGTTTTGGCAGCAAATCCAACAAGGTATCACGCTAGATGATGGCCTGTACTACGATCACCGTGAAGCTCCTGCAGCGACGGATATGAGCGATGAAGATTCACTGATCTTCGGCATGCGCGTGGCCTATGGCGATGCCAGCGGACATTCAGATGGGTGTGTCATTCACGACCCGCCGTGCCCTCCGGGCCATGTTGATCTAGATCGCATTAAGGCAACCATTTGGGATACCGCGAGCGATCCGCAGGTGATGCGGTCGGACTTCCTTAACCAGGTCACGCACGCGAGCGATTCGTGGTTGTCTCAACCCGAGGTCCGTGCGATTGTGGATGACTCTAAAGAAGTTTTGCCGGGTGATCAGATCGTCCTTGGTTTCGATGGTTCCCGTGGTCGCACCCGTGGCAAAGCTGACGCGACCGCACTAGTGGCGATGCGGGTATCCGATAAGCACTTGTTCACTATCCGCATTTGGGAGCAGGGGCCGAATGATCCGCAAGATTGGCAGCCGAATTTGTTGGACGTGGAAGCAACTATCGCGGATGCGTTTGATCGTTATCAGGTGGTTGCTTTCTATGCTGATCCATCTGGGTGGCAGGGGCAGGTTGCTGATTGGGAAGCAAAGTATGGGCGCAAGTTGCGTGTCCGTGGTTCCCGTAACGCACCTATTTCCGTGTGGCCGAAAGGTAGGGGATCGTTGGTGCATGAAGCAGTGGAAAACATGAGGCAGGCGATTGTTGGTGGGGAGATGACGATGAGCAATGATCCGCAGTTGATTAGACATTTCCTCAATGCTCGTAGGCGTGCGACCCGCACTGGCTATTTGCTGTACAAAGCACACCCATCTAGCCCTGACAAGATCGACGCAGCATATGCAGCTGTGATGGCGTATAAGGCGTGTTTGGATGCGACTAAAGCAGGTTTTGGTGGCACGCCCCGTAAGCGTAGAAAGGCGGTGATCCTATGAACCGTAATTTAACGAGAGATGAACAGCGTATCCGTGCAGAGCTGAAACAGCAGGTACTTGCGCGGGCGGAAACCAACAAAGAAGCATTGTCTTACTATGACGGATCTGTCCGTGTGCATAGTTTGAACATTGCGGTGCCACCACAGTTAGCGAACATTGGCGTGGTGTGTGACTGGCCATCGACGGTGGTTGATACGCACCATGAGCGAATGAATTTCCTCGGGTGGGATGATGGCGATGGCTATGGCATGGCGGAGTTTAACCGCACGTTTGCTGCAGCTGATCGTATCCAGGAAGCTGTGCAAGATTCTTTGATCTATGGCGTTGGTTTCTTGAGTGTGGAGCAGGTGCCGGGAACCAATCAATGGGCGCTGCATAGTGTGTCACCTTTGGATGGAACGTTGCGGTGGGACCCGATCACCGGGCGGGCATCTGCAGCCCTTCGGATCATTCGCAACGCCGGGCTAAGCGCCGATGGGTGGGTGTATTCCCGTGAGGTGATCCACTTTGAGGGCTACAGTATTGTGGTCCAGCCTGGCGCACATCCGAATGATGCTGAGGTGGTTCACGAATATAAGACGGTGCCGGGTATGGTGCCGTTTTTTCGTATCCGCAATAAGCTGCGATCTCGTGAGTGGTATGGGCGTAGTTTGATTACGCCATCGGTGAAGTACTACACCCAAGCTGCTGCGCGCACGATGTTGGGTATGGAGATTAACCGCGAGTTTTACACGACTCCGCAGCGCTACGCTATGGGTGCGGATATGTCTGATTTCACCGCCTCTGATAATCCTTCGCATCAGGAGATGGTTGAGGCGGGGTGGCGGGTGACGATGGGGCGGATGCTGGCGATCCCACGCGACGAAGATGGGCAGGTGCCTAGTGTTGGGCAGTTCACCGCAGCACCACCGACACCGTATATCGAGCAGTTGCGCGCGTATTCCCAATTGCTTGCATCTGCGACGGGGTTGCCTACTGCGTATCTTGGTTTTTCTACTGAGAACCCGCCGTCTGGTGATGCTATTCGTGCGTGGCTTGAACGCCTTATCCGCAGCATTGAGGGCCAACAGCGGCTTATTACTGGTGATCTCAACCAGTTGGGTTGGACGTTGTTGTATTTGACGGGCACTGCGCGTCCTGTGTGGGCGGAGTTCACGAAACAGGTGGCGCCTAAGTGGGAGTCCCCGGCGACGCAGCAGTTGGCGGCTGAATCGGATGCTCTGGTGAAGCTTATTGGTGCTGGTGTTCTACCTGCAACGCACCCGTGGGTGTTGGATCGTTTGCGTATTCCTTTGGAGGATCAGCGGGCGATGAAAGCTGAGTTGGCGAAACAGACCGCAGATAAGCGCCTCAATGAACTGGGCAGCAAGTTGGGCACTGTGACGCCAGATGATTTGGCGGGGTTGCAGGAATAACAGGATCGGAGGTGGCAGGTGGAAGATCTGATCAAAGCGAACCGTGATCACTACGCACTTGCCTTGGACACTCTCCAGGTGATGGCGCGACGCGACCTGTTGGCACTGTGGTCTGGAGATCCTGGAGAGTCGTGGCACAACAAAACCATTCGACTCAATGAGATGTACCCCGAGATAGTCCAAGATTATGGTCTACAGGCAGCTGCGGCAGCGGCGGATTATGTGTTCATTCAGCGCAGTTTGGATGATGAACTATCTCTGTTGGCGTACCCCGATCTGGCGGAACCTGTCGACCGGAAACAAGCCCTCGCAGGTCTTAATTGGGCGCTGAAAGATGTTCGCAGAGAACAGACAGAGCAAGATCTACAAGCTGCACGCGTCAAGGCTGAAAAGGCGCTCACTCGTCTAGTGCTGCAACCTGCTAGGGATACCGTCTACTACAACGCAGAAAAAGCAGGTGCACGGTTTCTTGTGATGCCTAGCCCCCGCGCGTGTGCTTTCTGCCTCATGCTCGCATCACGCGGCGCGGTCTACCACGATAAAGACCGTGTTGGTGGTTGGCATGACGGCTGTCGTTGTATTGGCATTGAGGGCAACCCCCGAGATGAGCGCACATGGCCTAAAATCACCAAAGAGTTGCAAGATGCGTGGTATGAAAAAGAAAAGGTACCAGGGTCAGAGAACTATGTGAAAGCTAAAGTTGCTAACGCGATCACATACAAAACTCGCGGTTCGAAGGAAGCCCAACGTCACAAACCCAGTGGCCACGCACCCCGTGACTACAGCCGCGAAGATCTACACCGGTGGGAATACTATCTGGAGCACCACAAACATAAGCTGCGTGAGTTAAGGGAGTTTCCCTACATTCGTGGTATCGAGATCCCGCCAGAAAGATCCCGTAAGGCGGTTTTGCCCGCCGGTGAGGTGATTGATGTGCCGTCGACACGTCAATTCGCTGGACATGTTTTGTATGGTTGGCGACAGGACTCAACACACCTGGAGATGTTCACCATGAACAAAAGCAAAGGGCACACCGCAGCTAGCGCGAGGAAAGGAGCTGCATTTCCTGCAAGGTGGACAGACCAAGATGTCGTTAGCAATATCTATGCAGCGCTCGATGCAGATCAGCCATGGCAGACCGATATCCGCACAGATGGCGCGCAACGCGTGTTCAAAATTGCGGAGATCGACGGTGTGCCTGTCAAAGTACAGTTCTACCGCAGCGATAGTGGTGTATCATATGGAATGACAGCTTTCCCTGTGGAATACCTGTAGGAGCTAAAGATGGGGAACAATACACCTGCACAGATGACTTATATCGATCACGTTAACGCGGCGATTGATGTGGTGTCGGAACTGAAGAATCTGTGGGATCCAGATGGGGAAAATCGACAACTCCGCAAAATCGCTGGGG
>ERZ773272.56-NODE-56-length-42129-cov-5.741123_pt1 | contig 42129 bp, 38 predicted proteins | sample MGYA00511891_ERZ773272 | MGnify/ENA primary metagenome ERZ773272 (study PRJEB29015, sample SAMEA2738150) | human oral metagenome | biome: human oral; feature: human-associated habitat; material: saliva | place: China | collected 2198 ...
CGCTGCCCACCCCGCGCCGCCGCCGCTAGCGCCACCCCAAACAAGACAAAACCACAGCGAGACTTAAACTAGAACCATGCCCCAGGTGAACCATCAAGACTCCACACTCGTAATCGGCCTTGGCCGCTTCGGCACCGCCGTCGCCGCCACCCTCGACCGTCTAGGGCGCGAAGTGCTGGCAGTTGAGCACAACCCCAACACCGTGCGCCAATGGTCCGGGCGCATCCCCCTGATCGAAGCCGACGCCACCGACATGGAAGCCTTAGAGCAGCTAGGCGCCACCGAATTTGGCACCGCCGTAGTGGGGGTGGCCTCCTCCCTGGAAGCCTCCGTGCTAATCACCTCCAACCTGGTAGAGCTAGGCATCGGCCAAATCTGGGCCAAAGCCATCAGCGCTACGCACGGGCGCATTTTGCACCGCATCGGCGCCAACCACGTGGTCTACCCCGAATACGATGCCGGTCAGCGCGCCGCCCACCTAGTGTCCGGACGCATGTTGGACTACATCGAAATGGAAAAGAACGGCTTTTCCATTATCAAAATGCGTCCGCCGCACGAGCTGCACGGCTTCACTATCGGCCAGTCCAAGGTGCGCTCGCGCTATGGGGTAAACATCATTGGTTTGATGAGCCCAGGTGAGCATTTTGAGTACGCCACCCCGCAAACCATGGTGGGCGCTGAGGATATTTTGGTGGTAGGTGGCGACGCTAACCTACTAGAGCACTTCGCTAACCGCCCCTGAGCAGGGATTTTCGAGCCACTAGCAAGCGCAAACGCATTGCCTGCGCCCGCGCAGCCACCTGCACGGGCGTGCGCAAACGTATTCACAAACTGCCCACATTGCCGTCTTTTCCCCGTCTTTGCAGCCCAGCGAGCAAAATTCTGAACTGTGATCCGTAGATCACTAGCTACACAATGGGGTTTGGAGTTTGCATGAGCACGGTTGCAATTCTCGGGGCAGGCATTATGGCCTCGGCACTGACTTTCCCGGTGACTGACAATGGACACCAGGTGAATCTGGTAGGCACCCACCTAGACCGAGACATTATTGACTCAATTCAGCGCACCGGCATCCACCCGGAGCTGGGGCTGAAAATGCCTGAGAATGTAACCGCCTTCCAGCTAGAAGAAGCTGAAGCCGCTTTTGCCGACGCAGATGTGGCCATGAGCGGCGTTAACTCTTTCGGGGTTGACTGGGCCGGGGCGCACCTGGCCACGCTACTAAAGCCGGGCATGAAGGTTCTGTCCATCACCAAGGGTATGCAGGCCGCTGAGGACGGCACGCTGACCATGTTCCCTGATGTATTGCGCGCAGCCGTGGGTGAGCCTCTAGCCAGCCAGGTGACCTGGTCGGCAATTGTGGGCCCCTCGATCGCCGGCGAGCTGGCGGTAGGCCACGACACCTGCGTGGTGTTCTGTGGTGAGGACCAGGCCAGCCTGGATGAACTGCAGCAAATGTGGGCCACCGACTACTACCACATCTGGACTTCCACGGACTTCATTGGCCATGAGGTAGGCGCCGCCACCAAGAACATTTACGCTTTCGCCGCCGGTTTCGCCGACGGTCTGCTAGCCAAGGCCGGCAAGGAAAACGACCGCTACCGCATGTACAACTATGGGGCGGCCATCTTCGCCCAGGGACAAACTGAGCTCACCCAGTTCATTGAGCTGCTGGGCGGCGACGTGGCCACCGCTAAGGGCCTAGGCGGCGTCGGCGACATGTTCGTCACCTCTATGGGCGGGCGCAATGTACGCGCCGGAAAATTCGTGGGCCAGGGCATCCCCTTCTCTGAAGTACGCGACACCCACATGAAGGGGGTAACCATGGAGGGCGTGGCCGCAATTCGCGTGATTGGTGGGGCTCTGGCGCCACTGACTGAACGTGGGGTTATCAGTGAAGACGACTTCCCGCTGCTGCGTGCGCTACACGCCATCATTGTCGACGACGCCCCGCTGGAGATCCCCTGGGACAAGTTCTTTGGTGGTCGCCGCTAAGGCACGCGGGGGTCTAACCAAAAAATTTTGGTGGCCGCCACTTAGAAAGTTGGCGGCCACCGCCACAATCTGCACACTCACCGCATTTAACTAGTTAACTTTCGAAGGAGAAAAGTCAATGACTGATTTAGCGGCACTCTTGGATGAGGCACTCAAAGACGCCACCGACACCAAGGCCGTAGCTTTCGGACGCGGCGCCGTGCACCGCACCGGTGAAGTATTCGCCTCCACTTTCCCCGGCAAACGCGCCGTGGTAGTGGGCGATGACAACACCTTCAACGCAGTAGGTGCCACCACCGCCGCCGGTGAGCCGGTAGCAGCTGGCCCCGCCGTCGTCGCCTCCCTAAAGCAAGCGGGCGTGGAGCTGGAAGAAAACATTATTTTCCCCGGCACCCCCACCCTCTACGGCGGCTACGACAATGTGGAAATTATCCGCGAAAAGCTACGCGGCCTAGACGCTATTGCCGTTGTGGTGGGCTCGGGCGTGCTCAACGACCTAACCAAGCTGGCCAGCGGCGAGCTGGGGCGCCCCTACATGGTGGTATGCACCGCCGCCTCCATGGACGGCTACGCCTCCTTTGGCGCCTCCATCTCTAAGGACGGCTTCAAGATCACCCGCAACTGCCCCGCTCCGGCCGCCGTCGTAGCTGACCTGGACATTATGGCCGCCGCCCCCAAGCGCCTAGTGGCCACCGGCGTGGGCGACCTGATCGAGAAAATCCCCGCCGGTGAGGACTGGATCATTGCCGACATGCTCGGTGTAGAAGCCATCAACCACCAGGTATGGCCGCTAGTGCAGGGCCCGCTGCGTGAAGCTATCAGCCAGCCCGCCCAGCTGCGTGCCGGCGACGCCGACGCCACCGCCGGTCTGGCCGCCGGGCTACTAATGAGTGGCCTAGCCATGCAGGCCGCCCAGTCCTCCCGCCCCGCCTCGGGCGCCGGACACCAGTTCTCGCACCTGTGGGAAATGGAAGGTCACGGCCTGGACTGGGAGCCGCCGCTGACCCACGGGTTCAAGGTGGGCCTGGGCACGGTAGCTATCTGCGCCCTGTACGACGTCGCCCTGCGTAAAGACATCAGCGACCTCGACGTCGAAGCCCGCATTGCCGCCTGGCCCACCCGTGAAGGTATGGAAGCCCACGTGCGTCAGTGGAACCAAAGCGCCCCCAGCGGCCTGCTTGAGGCCGCCGTGGTGCAGACCGACGCCAAGTACCTGACCCCCGAGCAGCTCCGCGAGCGCATCCACACCCTGCAAAAGCTATGGCCGCAAATCAAGGAAACCTCCGCCAAGCAGCTGCTTAGCGCCGAGGAAATCGCCGACGTGCTTAAGACTGTAGGCGGCATCTACCACCCGGCCCAGATTGGTATCAGCCTGGAAAAGATGCGTGAAACCTACACCCGCGCCCAGATGATCCGCACCCGCTACACCATTTTGGATGTGCTGTGGGAGCTGGGCATTTTGGACGAGTGCGTAGAAGAACTCTTTGCTCCTGGTGGCTACTGGGCTAGCGCACCTGTACCCACCGACCGCGTCAGCGGTGCTGAGGACTGAAAGCGCAAGCCCCTAATACAAGGAAGTAACATGGAAGAGACTTACGTTCTAGGTATTGACTTTGGCACGCTATCTGGGCGTGCAGCGATTGTGCGCGTGGCTGACGGTTTAGAAAAGGCCGCTGCTGTCTACGAGTACCCCAACGCCGTCATGGATGACGTGCTCAGCGTGGCTGACGGCCAGAAGTTGCCGGCTGACTTTGCCCTGCAAAACCCGCGCGACTACATTGAGGTGTTAAAGCACGCCGTACCTGAGGCTATCGCTAAGTCCATGGTGGACCCGGCCCAGATCAAGGGTATTGGTATTGATTTCACCTCCGCCACGGTAATTGCCGCTAAGGAAGACGGCACCCCGCTGTGTGACCTGGCTAAGTTCACCAACAACCCGCATGCCTACGTCAAGCTGTGGAAGCACCACGGCGCCCAGGAGCAGGCTGACCGCATTGTGGCCCTGGCTAAGGAGCGCGGCGAGTCTTGGCTGGCCCGCTATGGTGGCATCTTGTCTGCAGAGATGCTGCTGCCCAAGGTGTTAGAAACCTACGAGAAGGCCCCCGAGGTTTACGCAGACACTGACGTGTTTGTGGATGCTTTGGACTGGATCGTGTGGCGTATGACCGGCAACCTGGTTTACTCCGCTGGCGACTCTGGTTACAAGCGTAACTTCCAGGACGGTGCCTACCCCTGCGAGGAGTTCTTGGAGCTGCTCTCACCTGGTTTTGGCAAGGTATTTAGCGAAAAGATGCCCGGGCAGGTGCTGGCGCTAGGTGCTGAGGCCGGTAAGCTTACCGCACACGCTGCCGCCTGGATGGGCTTGGAGCCTGGCATTAGCGTGGCCACCGGTAACATTGACGCCCACGTAACCGCTGCGGCTGTGCAGGCTGTGGAGCCGGGGCAGCTAACCGCTATTTTGGGTACTTCTGCTTGCTACATTGTCTCTGGGCCGCAGTTCCGTGAGGTTCCGGGCATGTTTGGGTGCGTCGACGGCGGCGTGGTGGATGGGCTGTGGGGCTTTGAGGCCGGCCAGTCCAGCATGGGTGACGTGTTTGCCTGGTACCTGGACAACGCCCTGCCCCACTCCTATGTGGTTGCCGCTGAAAAGGCCGGTATCAGTATCTTTGAGTTGCTGGCTGAAAAGGCCCGCGCCCAGGAGATTGGTGAACACGGCCTGGTGGCTCTGGACTGGTTCAGCGGTAACCGCTCGATCCTGGTTGACTCTGAGCTTTCTGGAGCCATTTTGGGTATCACCATGACCACCAAGCCTGAGGATATTTACCGGGCCCTGGTGGAGGCCACCTGCTTCGGGGCCCGCACCATTATCGAGTCCTTCACTAACGCCGGCGTCAAGATTGACGAGATTGTGGCTAGTGGTGGCCTGATCAAGGACCCGTTCTTCATGCAAACCCTGGCTGATATCACCTGCGTGCCGCTGAGCGTGGCCACCACCAAGCAGGGTGGGGCGCTAGGTGCCGCCGCTCACGGGGCGGTAGCCGCTGGCTTCTACCCCAGCATTAAGGAGGCTTCACTGGCCATGGGTGGCAAGATTACGGCCGCCTACGTGCCCAACTATGACCGCACTGCCCGCTATGACGAGCTTTTCAACGAGTACCGTCAGCTGCACGACTACTTCGGTCGCGGCGAGAACGAGGTTATGCACCGCCTTAAGGACATCCGTCGCCGCGCGGTTGAACGCAAGCGCGCTGCTGCCAAGAAGCCGCAGGAGTGAAACTCTCAGATTTAAGCCAGTCCCAGCGCGCTCAAGTAGAGCGCACCAAGCAGGTAGTAGCCGAGCTACACGCGCTACTACCTCGCTGGGAGCTGGTGGTTTGGACCGCCGGTAACGTATCTGAACGTGTGCCGGGCACAGACCTGTTTGTGATTAAGGCTTCCGGCGTGCCCTATGAGGGTATGGAGGCTGCCCACATGGTGGTGTGTGACCTGCAAGGACAGATACTTGACGACGACGATAGCGGGCTTGCTCCTTCCTCGGATACGGCAGCTCACGCCTACGTCTACCGGCACATGCCTGAAGTTGGCGGGGTGGTGCACACCCATTCCTCCTACGCCACAGCTTGGGCGGCAATTGGGGAGCCTATCCCCTGTTGCCTGACCATGATGGCTGATGAGTTTGGTGGTGACATTCCGCTGGGCCCGCTAGCGATTATCGGCGACGATTCGATTGGGCGTGGGATTGTTGAAACTTTACGCAACTGCCATTCACCGGCGGTGTTGATGGCTAACCATGGCCCCTTCACCGTAGGTAAGGATGGACGTAGCGCCGTAAAAGCTGCGGTAATGTGCGAAGAGGTAGCCCGCACCGCTTATCTAGCACGTACGCTAGGTGAAGTTAAGCGGATACCTGATGACATGATCAAGCGGCTTAATGATCGCTACCAGAATGTCTACGGACAGCATTAATACAGTCATATAGTCAAAACTATGACTAGTGAGTCTGCCTAGCTAGTGTGACTAGTGAGTCCACCTAGTTCATATGACCAACGAGCATGACTAGTGAGTTTGACTAGCGAACCTACCTAGTTCATATGACTGACTAGCGTTGGGGCCGCGTATACCGAAGTGGTATACGCGGCCCCACGTTTTATTTGTCACCGTTTATTGTGCAGTTTTGGCTAACCAGTTTTGGCTGGCGTAGCCTCAGCAAACTTGGCGTAGCTTACTGCGCTGCTCTGCCAGTTTTGGCTGGCACAGTTTAGCGCGCTGCTTTGGTTGCGTAACTTAGTTCTCGGCCCAGTAGGCGTGTAGAGCGCGAGCCAGGTAGGGGCCGTCCTCAACGCCGCACATCTCGCGGGCAGAGTGCATGGACAGCAGCGCAATACCTACGTCAACAGTGGTGATACCAAGACGTGAGGCAGTGATCGGACCAATGGTGGTGCCGCAAGGCACGGAGTTGTTGGAAACGAAATCCTGCGTGGGTACACCAGCCGCCCTGCAAGCACGCTTCCAGATAGCCCCACCTACCGCGTCGGTGGCGTAGCGCTGCCGGGCGTTAATCTTCAGCAGTGGCCCGTGGTTGATAAGCGGACGCACCTGCGGGTCATGCAGCTGGCCGTAGTTGGGGTGAACGCTGTGTCCGGCGTCGGCGCTAATGCAGCTAGAGCGAGCCAGCAGAGCCCGCTCGCCGTCGCCCACGAAGCCCATAACCGCAGCTAGGCCGTGCAAAACATCCTGCAGGAAGGGACCGCCCGCACCCGAGCGAGTGCCGCTACCAACCTCTTCATGGTCAAAGGCCACAAACACGGCAGCATCGTTTTCCGTACCAGCCAGGTTTTCTAGGGCAACCAGGCCGGCGTGAACGCTAGAGAGGTTGTCTAGGCGCGAGCTGGCCAGGAACTCCTGGTGCAAACCAAAGACACTGGGGGGCTGGACCAAATAGGTGAACACATCGTGGAAAGCTAGCTGATCAGGGCTGATACCAGCCTGCTCACACAGGTAGTTTTCAATGTCGTGGCAGCTTACCGCCTCGCCAGCCAGAGCGGTTAGCGGCAGCATGTGGGCCTGACGGTCTAGGTGCAGGTTTTCATGCGCGCTACGGTCCAGGTGGGGAGCCACCTGCGCGGTGCGGGCAATGGGGCCAGTACGCACCAGGTGGACGGCGCCGTCGTAGGTGGTCAGACGTCCCGCCAAACCAACTTCACGGTCTAGCCAGGAGTTTTCTAGAGCGCCACCATAAATTTCGGCGTTAATCATTTCCCAGCCCTCGCGCACAATCGCACCCTGGGGCTTGAGCTTAAGCGCCGGAGAATCAGTGTGGGCACCCACAATCCTGAAGCCAGTGCGTTCGCTAGGGGCGCTAGGCAGGCACCAGGCCGCAATGGCGCCGTCACGAATCACATATCCGCGTGCAGGAATGGAACTATCCCAAGCCACAGTCTCATCTACGGCCTTAAAACCACGCTTTTCTAGGCGGGCAGCCACAGCCTGGGCGGCGTGGTAGCTGGTGGGAGAATCAACAACAAACTGACTGATTGCCTGCGTATAGTCAGGCACCTCAAATCCACTCATAGTTCAATTGTTGCACTTTGCGCCAAACTACCCAAAGCATTTGCGCGCCTCTCCCATGAGCGAAGCTTGCCCTGGCGCGGCAAACTTTCCTACTCAAGCCGCGCAAAACACCAAGGGCCGCACTCAGTGAGCGCGACCCTGTGGGAACCGTCGTGTAAACGACGCAGCTAGGAGCAAACCTTAGTGGCCGCCGGCCCTAACTACGCCAGAGAGCGGGATGTGGTTGAGGACAGGAGAGTTGTTGGCGTTAGTGATGGCGTTCTGGCTACCGGTTTCGCTCATGGTAACCACCGCACCCATAACGATCGGGAAGGAGGTTAGCGGAGTGTTGTTGGAGTGTACGTGCAGCACTGCACCGAAGTGGGCGTTGGTCTTGGCGCGCAGGTCATTCTTCTCATAGCGCCAGGTGCCAGAGAACGTGGATACATAAGGCGTCCAGTTGCTGATATCCGCGCCCAGCTTAGCCTGAACCGCCTTGGCGTGTTCGCTAAAGCGCGAGTCAGCCAGCAACCCAGCCAGGGTATTAGCCTGCGGCTTAGACCAGGAAGCGAAGTTCAGCGAGGTGGTGGGCCAGTTGATGCCATCGGTGTTGCCGGTAACCGGCTGCCAGTCGATGTTGGAGTATTCCGCAGTGTTAATCCAGAACACCTGGTACAGACCAGTTAGGTTGGCCGGCGTACCAGCATTGGGGCTAGCCAAACCAGTGTCCTTAGTGGGATAAGTGGAGCCGTCAACGTTAGGCCAACCAACCGGAGCGAATTCTTCATTACCGTCGGAGCCGTTGTTATAGAACCCGAAGTAATAGGCCTGATCAGCATTGATGCGCGCGTCACGTTCCTGACGGGAGTCGTAGCCGTTAGGGATGTTGGCCGGGGCTCCCTGGTTCCAGCTATAGCCGGAATAGACCGGGTTTAGCTGAGAAGTATTGACGGCTGCGGCGCTAGCGCACACCGCAATTGCTGGGGCAGCCCATACTGCTCCACGCAGCACCTGCCGACGTTCTACACCGCTAGGCATGTCTGTCTCCTATTTTTGACATAGATATAGTTCTGCTTAAGGGAGACCGACGACGGCGTCACACCGGTTTTGGGGGTGGGGGAGATATGACTTCCGTGGGACGGTTGGGAGGGGTACCACTAGTTTAAACCGGAGTCTAAGCAGGTGAGCACCATTGCTACGGGAATTTATCCCAAAACTAGGGGCTGGGCAATTAGTCCTGGCTTACTTAAGGCTGTGACCAGCACGTCAACAGGTAGGTCCTATAAGGGCGCTTAGTGCATTTTGCTGTAACTCTGGGGCTTTACGAGGGGGTGATTTGACGGGGCAACAATCTCAAAAGACTTAGATCACATAGCCTTCAAGTAGTTAACCATGTAGAGTTTCATCCCAGTCCCTTGGATGTAATCTGTACATATCCTCCCCTACCCATTAAAGGATTTCTCTGATAATGACTGAAATCAAGCGTCGTACCCTTGTTAAGGGCTCCGCCTGGGCCGCTCCGGCTGTTCTAGTCGCCGAGGCTGCCGCTCAGGCCGCTACCTCCCCCAATGACATCATCCCCGTGGCCCAGATGTACATGAAGATGCGCGGCACCCCCGAAAACATCAACGCTGCAGGTGTTGCTGCCGGTCGTAAGGGCCTTACCTGCACGGAAATCGGTGGTTGGCCCTACTCCGTCAACGGCCACATCAACTGGAACGACACCCTGGGTGGCGGCCGGGCCACTAACAACCCCAGCATTTCCCGTGTTGGTACCGCTTACCTGAAGCGTCAGGGCGTGAAGTTCTACTTCGGCGCCAAGTCTGACGCTGGTGAGAACGGCCTGGACATCACCGTTGCCCCCGGTGGCGCTGAGCTTGACCCCTCCCGCATCGTTAGCACCAAGGTTATGTTCCTGATGCCGAAGGCTGCTTACGGTGACACCCCGACCTTCACCAACATTGCCTCCAGCAACGAAGGTGGCCACGCCTGGGACTCTTGGGCCACCAACGGTTCCTGGACTCCGCTGACTCAGAAGGCCATGACCGCTCTGCGTAACAGCCCTGACACCGCTTCGGTACTCAAGAAGGTTGACGCTGGTGACTTCACTGACCTGACCACCCGGAACGGCACCGTTGAGAACACCCTAAACACCAAGTGGAACGCTTGGGTTGGTGAGTACCACGGTACCTGGACCAAGTCCGCTGACGGCCGGAAGCTGACCGCTGACAGCCCCTTCGCCATGGCCCTGACCCTGAACCAGACTGGTCTGTCTGAGACCCTGACCCGTCTGATCTTCATGCCGGTCTTCGTGATCACCTACCGTATGCCCAACGGCAAGCTGGTTTACTTGCACCGTTCCAGCGTACGTAACATGTACTGGCAGCTGACCGTGACCGGTAACCCCGGTCTGGACGACAGCCTACCGGCCGAGGACGGCAAGCGCTGCCCGGTTAGCGCCCGTGCCAACGACCACATTTAATGCCTAGACCTGCTGAGGCAGGCAAACTTAAGGGGCGTATCAGTTTTAACTGGTACGCCCCTTCTTGTTGTCTGCAGACACATACAAATACAGGCAAAATCATCCCTTCCCTATAATTTTTCCATGGGGTTTTATAGGGAACGGACGATATTTCAGTAACGGACGGTTTTATAAGTAACCGTACCCTAGTAACTGCATCTGGCAACCGCCCACAGGCAATCACATCCCGACAACCACATCCTGACAACCGTGCCAGTGGCCATGGCCTGGCTGCCGCGCCTGGCAACCGTGGTCTGGTGGCCGCGCGGATATCACAGCGCAGCCCCGTACCTTAGTGCAGTTCTTAGTGCAGTTCCAGCGCCACTATCTGGGAGCTCTTAACGACGACGTCGCCGCCGCCCCCAGCTTCAACGTCACCTTCCGGCGTCGTCCCTAACTGCACCGAGGCAGGCCGACGACGCAAATGCACCACTACCGCCTGCCCTGGACGTAACCAGGGATCACTGTCAGGGAGTTTGGTGGCCAATTCAGGACCCATATATTCACGCAGAGTCTCAAAAAGCAGCGGCAAACAGGGTCGATGCACACACAGCGCCAGCGGATAGCTAGGTTCCAGCTGGCCCTCAGGTGCAGGCTCAGGCTCGCGGCCCTGCGGCCCCACAGCCTCAGGTTCCGGCGGACCAGCGGGCCCGCGCCCAGGCAGCCCCGTAAGTGCAGACCCGCGCTCCAGCAAATCCCGGAAACTAGCCTGCATCACCTCAGGCGACGTCAACGCACTGAGCTCGGTGAACGCCTCATCACTGCGCAAATCTAGGCCGCAGCCATGTGCATAGGGCGCCAGAGTGTCAACACAGCGCTTCCAGGGCGAAGAAACCAGCTCCCCCACCCCATAGGCGCTAAGCAGAGCTGCCACATCCCTGGCCTGGGCTTGCCCCCGACCCATCACCAAGGGTCGGGTAAGCTCGCTATTAATCCCATAGCCCCAGGTGGCGCGGCTAACCGCCTTGGCGTGGCGCACCAGCACCAAGCTACGCACCTGCAGCTGCCCGCTCTCATACCAGTCCACCAGGCGCGCCAACAGGCGCTTGTCGTCAGCGTGGGTGAGCTTGCGAGCGGCCTTTTCCACCTTCCACCAGCGCACCTTGTCGATTTCCCGCTTGGACGCGGGCTTTACCGCAGCTCGCAGCCCCTCCCCCGGGCCAGCCTCAGGCAATACCTGGGCCGCCCAGTACAGGGTGCGTTTTTTGCGGCCGCTTACTAGACGACGGCGAGCCTTGCCCAGGTAGCGCCCCAACACAATCTGGCGGCCGGTTTCTTCGGCTACTTCCCGGATGGCGGTGAGCACCATGGACTCACCAGGTTCGGCTTTACCTTTAGGGAAAGACCAGTCGTCATAGCGCGGGCGGTGCACTACCAGCACTTGCAACTTATCGTTTTTAAGGCGCCACACCAGCGCGCCGGCGGCTAGCACCGGCGGGCGGCGTGAGGCCTTGATCCGCAAGCTTTTCTTGCGGCCCCTGGTCTGTTGCTTGCCTTGTTGCTTGGCCTGCTGCTTGCTGCGCGCACCAGCCTTAGCTGCAAGACTCATTTAACCCGGGCCCGGGCCTGGGACATAAGCACGCTTTGCACGTCCTCAAGCTCCTGTCCGTCGTCGTCATGAGTACGCCGCTGCCAGGTGCCGTCAGGAAGCAGGTGCCAGGCGCTGATGCGGCCGGAAGTTTCCAGATCAATCAGCCAATGCAGGCGCTCCACCAGATCCGGCTGGGTGATCTTAACCAGGGCCTCCACGCGGCGGTCCAGGTTGCGGTGCATCAGGTCAGCGCTACCAATGAAAATCTCGGGGTCGCCGTCGTTAGCAAAAGCGTAGATGCGCGAGTGCTCCAGGTAGCGGCCCAGGATTGAGGTGACATGAATGTTTTCGCTTAGGTCTTTAACCCCGGAGCGGATCCCGCAAATACCGCGAACTACCAGGTCAACGCGCACACCCGCACGCGAGGCGCGGTAGAGGGCGTCAATGATGCGCTCGTCAACAATGGAGTTGACCTTGATCTTGATCCAGGCTTCACGCCCAGCCAAGTGGTTGTCGATTTCGCGTTTGATACGTTCCAGCAGCCCGTTGCGCAGGCCGCGCGGGGCCACCAGCAGACGGCGGAAGCGGGCGCGCGGGGCGTAGCCCGAAAGCTGGTTGAACAGCGTGGTCAGGTCTTGGGCGACGTCGCGGTCGCAGGTCAGCAGGCCCAGGTCTTCATAGCCACGGGCGGTCTTGGGGTGGTAGTTACCCGTGCCCACGTGGCAGTAGCGGCGCAGGCCGTCAGTTTCTTGGCGCACCACCAGCGACAGCTTGCAGTGGGTTTTAAGCCCGATCATGCCGTAAACCACGTGCACGCCGGCCCGCTCAAGCTTGCGCGCCCACACGATATTGGCTTCCTCGTCAAAGCGGGCCTTGATTTCCACAATGGCCACAACCTGTTTGCCCAGTTCAGCGGCCTCAATCAGGGCGTCAACAATGGGTGAATCGCCACTGGTGCGGTACAGGGTCTGCTTGATGGCCAGTACCTTGGGGTCGTGGGCTGCTTGGGAGATGAACTCCTGGACGCTGGTTGAGAAGGCGTCGTAGGGGTGGTGCAGCAAAATGTTGTGCTCACGGATGGCCGCGAAAATGCTGCGGGGCCGCGCCGATTCGCGCGGGTTGATCCCGGCCGGGGTGACTGGCACGTAGCGCTTGTATTTGAACTCGGGGATGTCCAGGTCGTGAATTTCGGACAGGTCAGACAAGTTCAGTGGCGCGGGCGAGACAAACACGTCTTCTTGCGTGATGTTTAGCTTGCGTACCAGGTAGGTGCGCACAAACTCGCTGATGGAGTCTTCTACCTCTAGACGCACTACCCGCCCAAAACGACGGCGTCCCAGCTCTTTTTCCATGGCGGTGAGCAGGTTTTCGGCGTCGTCCTCTTCAACTTCAAGGTTTTCGTTGCGGGTGACGCGGAAGACGTGGTGCTCCACGATTTCCATGCCCGGGAAGAGGTGGTCCAGGTGGTAGGCCACGACTTCCTCAAGTGGGATGAGCGCCAGGTTGCGCGGTTTGGTGTTGGTTAGCTCGCGCCCGGGCACCTGCACGAATCGCGGCAGGGAGTCGGGCAGCTTAATGCGGGCGAAGTGGTTTTTGCCGCTGCGTGGGTTGCGCAGCATAACCGCCAGGTTCAGCGACAGGCCGGAAATGTAGGGGAAGGGGTGCGAGGGGTCCACTGCTAGCGGGGTCAGCACCGGATAGACCCGGTAGCGGAAGTAGCGGGTGAGCTTGTCGCGTTCTTCCTGGTTTAGTGATTTCCAGTCGGTGATTTCGATGCCTGCCTGGGCCATGGCCGGACGTACGTCGTTTTGGAATAGCTCGGCTTGGGCGGCGGTGAGTTTCTTGGCGCGTGAGGTGATTAGCTCTAGCACCTGCTTGGCGTCCAGCCCGGAGGCGCGTACGGGGGTGATCCCGGCGGCGATGCGTCGCTTTAGCCCGGCCACGCGCACCATGTAGAACTCGTCCAGGTTGGAGGAGAAGATGGATAGGAACCAGGCGCGAGTAAGTACTGGCAGGCTGCGGTCTTGGGCCTGTTCCAGCACGCGCTTGTTGAAGTCTATCCAGGTCAGTTCCCGGTCCACGAAGCGCTCAGGGAATTCGTCTAGCGCGGGCAGTTTTTCCTGCAGGCGGTCGATGTCCGCCCAGTACTTCTTGCTTGAGGGGTCTACAACCTCTGTGGCTTCTGCTGGCTTGACGCCGTCTAGTTGCGTGCTGCCTGCGGTTTTGGTGGCGGCGACGACGGCGCCCGGTTTGGCATCTTTTGCTTCACCGGCGTGCTTGGTTGCGTCAGTCTTAGCGTCATTGGCGGCGGTTTTACCGCTCGCCTTTACACTGTCTACCTTGGCGCCTTTAGCGCCGGCAGTACCCTTAGCGCCAGTAGCACTGGCTCCAGCAGCGCCCTTAGCCCCAGTGGCGCCGTCGGCCTTAGCCCCCACGCTAGCGGCGCCGTCGGTTTTAGCTCCCGCACCAGCGCCGTCGGCTTTATTCCCAGCACCAGCAGCACCAGCAGCACTACCAGCTTTAGCTCCAGCGCTACCAGCTTTAGCCGAACCAGACCCATCAGCAGTCTTTGCACCGCTAGAAGCCTTGCCTGCTTTAGCACGCTTGGAACCCTTAGAGGCAGCATTTTTAGCGGGAGCGGCATTTAGGGCGCCAGTTTCGCCAGCTTTTTCATCACCGGTCTCGCCAGCTTCAAGCACTTCGATAGCAGCTTCGACGCCGCTAGCGTCAGCGTCGGAGCTTGCCTCCTCTTCGAAGTCCTCGTCCGCGTAAGCGGGGCCGGCGTCGTCCTCGAAATCTCGGGGGTCTGCGGTTTCAATAACGGCGGCTATGGCTGCGTCGGTGCGCTTGGCTTCTTCGACGTCGACATCCTGTGCAGCGTGATCTTGCATACTCGTATTCTGTCAGTGATAGAGGTTAATTTTTTCAGCATTATTGTACTGATATTTGGGCGCTAATGTCCCTGGGGATTAATCCAGTTTCCCGACGGCGGCTTTAGCGGCTGCTTCACGTAGCTCGGCAGCGGTTGTGGCCAGGGCGCGAGCACGGGAGGTAACCACGTCGTAAAGCGGGTCATTTTCGTCAGTAATCCAGCTGTCTTGCTCACTAGCGCGGCTGAGGCGTTCTAGCAGGGCGGCGCTGGCTACTAGCGTGGGGTAAAGCTGGGATCGGCGCGACGGCGTCCGTTGGCTACCAGCGGATACGTCGCCTAGCAGCAACTCGTTTAGTTGGGCTTGCACCTGGGCCACACTATCTACCCGCTGCCCCTGGGATAAGACGGCCTCAAAGCGGGCCTGAGCAGCAGCGTCGTCGTCGCTAATAGTTACTGCTGTGGCGTAACGCGACTCTACCAGGGCCGGGTCGCGCTCAATCCATTCACGCAGCAGTAGTAGGCGCCAAAGCGCACCAGGCAAGGTACCTGCCGGGCTGGTGGCCCACAGCTCACCAATCACATCTACGCCATGAGAGGCCACAACTTTGCGCAGACCAGCGGCGGTTAGCGTGGTGTCGCTGTCTGCCCCAAGGTAGCCACCAATAAGCAGCTGGGCGCTTTGGTGAGCCAGAGCGGAGGTGGCGGCGGTGTCTTCAGCACCGGTGTAACGCTCAGCTTCGGCAGGTTCCATGAGGACGGGGCGGTGGAATTGGCGGGTCATACGTGCCTCCTTTAGACGTAGGCTAACAAGTCCGCTATGATGGGGGCTGTCAGTTCGCTGCGGGCCGTTCCAAAAGCCCGTTAGGCGTTGCTCGCATCCACAAGATGCTAGCCGCACAGCAGTGAGCAGGCCTGCCCCCTTAGCTCAGTTGGTTAGAGCTACGGACTTTTAATCCGCAGGTCGAGGGTTCGAGTCCCTCAGGGGGTACTTTTCAGACAGTGTGCCCTCACCAAAATTTGGTGGGGGTTTTGCTTTATTTCTACAGAAATCGTTATTTCCACAAACTCAGCAATTATGAAATGAAGTTCAGAAGGCTGATCATAGGCGTTATTGCTTTTTCTTGCTGACAGTAGGCGCATGCACAATAACTCCAACACCTGCCCCAACTCCCACTCCCGAATCTGAAGCTGCACCCGCTCCCGCACCGGCACCAGAATCTGAATCTCAGTCGGAAGAAAACAGTGAGGAAGCCGAAGCACCAGTCGAAAAGCCCAGTTCTGTCTACTACAGCAACTGCACTGAGGCTTGGAATGCTGGAGCTGCTCCTATTTACCGTGGCGAGCCTGGTTACCGAATTGATTTAGACCGCGATAAGGACGGCGTTGCTTGCGAAAAGCGCCCCTCGCGTCGTCGCTAGCTGGTAACTAGCTAACTGACCACTATTCGCTAGCAGCCTATGAAAGACTAGAGATTTTAGAGGCTCATGAGGCATAATGGAGGCAGCCAGTTCCCGCGAGGGGACTGACTGCCTCCAGTCACTGTACTTTAGTTCTTGAGCAGTGACGCGAGGGCTACGATCAAAGCCGCTAGGGCCTGGATGAGAGCAGCGACAGTTGCGGTGTCAACACTCTTTTTCCGGGCCTTTCGCTTGCCTTGACCAGTCTTGGACTTGCCAGACAATGAGCCCACCTCCTCTCAAACCCCCAATCGCTTCCCAGCCATAAGCCACTAGAAGATGTACCGGGAACGTTGGCCGCTTAAAAGAGGGCAAGATAAGCCTAGCAAGCCCTTGGCAAGTGGTGGTTCAAAATTAGAGCAGCGCTTTAAGCTCACAGCCCAGAAAAAAGGCTGGAGGCAGTAAATAAGCGTGAGGCATAATAGAGGCAGCCAATCCCCTATTTAAAGAGGACTGACTGCCTCAGCCACTGCTACTTAAGAGCGATGAGCAGTGACGCGAGAGCTCCAATCAAAGCCGCTAGGGCCTGGATGAGAGCAGTGACATTCGCGGTGTCAATGTTCTCCTTCCGGGCCTTTTGCTTACCTTGACTAGTCCTGGACTTGCCGGACATAAGCCCACCTCCCTTCTAACCCCAATCACTTGCCAGCCATAAGCCGCTAAAAGAGGTGAGCTGGTAGTGTTGGCCGCTTCAAAGAGGGGCAAGCTAAGCCTAGCTCAAGGTTGCGTTTGGTTCGAACAAATGTTGCGACCAAAATCAGCATGTTGCGACGGCGCAAATCTAGCAGCCGCTAGGGCTACCCGCTGTTTGGTGGTACTTACTCTTTATAGGTAGCAGACACTTTCATAATAACTACCACTATCTGCGTAGCGATAAAGCCCGCCAATGGCCAAAAAATCAATGACTTAATATACTCCGAGGGACTTGCCAACCCTTCACCATTCTCATAAATTCCAGAAAATGAGGCAACATACACCGAAACCAGCCAGGGACTAATTAATATTAGAACCCCAAGAGCATCAACACACTTTATCCAAAAAGCTAAACTGTTCCGCTTCTTCTTAGCCATTTGCCACACCTCCTTACCTATATCACTAGCGTCACATCAGCACATACAGCAAATGTTACTAGCCGACACATCTAACGCAACAATGCTCTAATTATTAAAACAAATCCAACCAGTGCGCTACGTGCCGCAACTATAGGCAGGACCTGTCGCTTTCGTTCGTGTTTACTAACAGGAAGCTGGGTAGCTGACTGCTTAGGTATAACAAAGTTTTTATCAAAGTTAGCTACCATCTGATTTCCGATCAACCACTTTCGAAATTCTTATCTTTTATAGTTACTACAACATTAAGCCTCCTGCGCATACCGATATTTCGGCACAGCTTTTATTACTTTCGACAAAGTGTCTCTTCATAATTGGCGCTTTGACCTATCGGTTTCGAGGAATGCTTAGGTCAGGGCGTTCAAAGATAGTACTAAATGTATCGAGATTTTTCAGATGAACGATATATGAATCCTCATCATCGAAAGACCTCAGTCCTTACCTAGTCACTATGCGCCGCCCCCAACACACCCTCGAGCGCGAAGAGCCAACAAATCAGCAACTATAAGAAACAAAAATCCAAAAGGTACCAATATAAAAAAGACATTAAAAACGCCAAGAGTGCCCAACCTACACCAGCGCTATCTTTTTCAGAAACAAGGAAAGTAACAATGAACATTACAAATGGACTAACTATCAGAAACAGCCCAATCCTGACAAATACAGTTGAAAACGCTGTTAAGATTTCGCATTTCTGACGGCTTAATTCCCGCGAACTCTTATCTATCTGGGCAACCTTTTCGGACCTAGCCAGCTTTTCATTAAACGCTTTTTTCGACTGGTCGTCAGGACTTGATCCATCATCAATCAGAGGCAGCGCACAGAATTCAGCATTAGTTTGATCATTATTCATTTTCCAACCTGCTTTTCTGTAAACAAGATGAACTATCGCCTATTGTAGATACGACCCATACACGAATAAAATCCTTGCCAACATTAATATCGAACCCAACCTACTTACACAGATTCTTGCCAAAATCAAACATAATTAGTGCAATAGCAGATAACACAAGCCCTATTGGAAAAAAAGTCATAAACATAAAAAAAATCTCCCAAGCTAAGTCATCTCCACTATCACCATGACCCCCTGGAAGAAGAGCAATAATATAAATAAATGGGATCAAGAGCATGATCACTCCCGGAATACCCAGGCAGAGTGCTGCCGTAAAGTAATTCTTCCGTTCACGCTCCCCTTCGGAGGGAAGTCCCATTTCCTGCGATAATACAACTGGAGGCGCTGGTCGTAGCTTAACCGGAGAAGCTTGTTTACTTATCCACTGCGACCTAGCCAGCTTTTCATTAAACGCCTTTTCTGACCGACTCTCACACATTTATTAGACCTCTTTAATACCAGTGCATACTCGAAACTAAATTACTCTTTGACCATGGCACCCAGACCCATCATAGCTACCGAAATATAAGATACAACAACCCCTATCGGCGTAATAGTTATGAACGCCCCGAAAGCCCTCAAATCCCAGCCATCACCATTAATACCATGATCTCCCGGCACGCCCGCAATAATACCGAATAAAATAAATGGACCGAAGATCAGAGCTATTGCCGGAATAGCAAAACAAAGCGCCAGCATAAATAAAATCAGCCGCTTACGCTTACCCTTAGCAGAAAGCACCTTTTTTGGCTGCGGCACAAAAGGCATTGGTTGCAGCAAAACCTGCGGCACTTGCCCGCTTATCTGCTGCGACCTAGCCAGCTTTTCATTAAATGCCTTTTCTGACTGACTCTCACACATTTATTAGACCTCTTTAATGCCACTACATTCTCGAAACCAGATCACTCTTTAACCCTGGCAGCCAGATACATCATAGCTACCGGAATAGCAGATATAACAGCCCCTATCGGAGTAATATATACGATCGAGAAAAAAGCCCTCGCATCCCAGCCATCACCATTAATACCATGATCTCCCGGCACACCCGCAATAATGTAACCCAAAATAAATGGACTGAAGATCAGAGACACTGCCGGAATACCAAAACAAAGCGCAAACATATAGAAAATCAGCCGCTTACGCTTACCCTTAGCAGAAAGTACCTTTTTCGGCGGCGGCACAAAAGGCATTGGCTGCAACGAAACCTGCGGCACTTGCCCACTTATCCGCTGCGACCTAGCCAGCATTTCCTTTAAAGCCTCCCCGGGCTGCTTCTCAGGTATTTCCTGTTCCATCAGCTACCACTCCGTCCACTCAAAGCAGTCACAACCTCATTCACCAAAGTTACCACCAACCATACTCACCACAAGGACACGTATTCATAACAAGCACCTAACGCAGACACATACTGTTTCGAATAGCCATTGCAAACATGAAAGTTAAAATTCCCAATGGACTAAGCATTAACGATACCCCCGCAACAGCAAGATACCTATAAATCATATTCAATCACTTTCATTTGCAAGCAATTTCATCCTACTAGCTAAGTCCATTTCCCTTCTAACCACAATCACTTACCAGCATAAACCGTTAAAAGAGGTGAGCTGGTAGTGTTGGCCACTTCAAAGAGGGGCAAGCTAAGCCTAGCTCAAGGTTGCATTCGGTTCGAACAAATGTTGCTACCAAAATCAGCATGTTGCGACGACGCAAATCTAGCAGCCACTAAGGCTACCTGCTGTTTTGTGGTACTTACTCTTTATAGGTAGCAAACACTTTCATAATAACTACCACTATCTGTGTAACAATAAAGCCTAGTAGCGGAAAATTAATCAATGCACCCATATATCTCGTAGGATCTACAGAAGCTCCACTATCCCCATAAATTCCAAAAAACGAGGTTATATACACCATAGCCACCCAGGGACTAGCTAATATTAGAATCCCAAGAGCGTCAACACATTTTATCCAAAAAACTAAACTGTTATGTTTCTTATCGGTCATTTGCTGCTCCTCCTTTGGTACACCGTTAGTATTACATCGGCACATAACAGCACATACTGTGAGCTGATACAGCTAACGCAACGACGATCTAGTTACTAATAAACCCCCGGCTAAGAGCACAAAAATAAGCCCTACAGGGACGTAAAAAAATAAGAGGGCGATACAAAACCAGCTAAAGCTGTCAACATCATCGACATGAGCCCCTGGAACAGCAGCAAGACCGCTAGCAACAAATGGACTCATTATTAAAACAAATCCAACCAGTGCGCTATGTGTCGCAACTATACGCAGGATCTGCCGCTTACGCTTACCCTTAGCAGAAAGCACCTTTTTTGGCGGCGGCACAAAGGGCATTGGTTGCTGCATAACTGGAGGCACTTGTCCGCTTATCTGCTGCGACCTAGCCAGCATTTCCCTTAAGGCCTCTCCAGGCTGTTTCTCAGGTATTTCCTGTTCCATCAGCTACCACTCCGTCCGCTCACAAGGCACTCGCAAGTGATTTGATTACGTTTGATTGCAACTGCCGCCAGGGCGCCCTGCTTTGGGGGCCCTGGCGGCTAGTCTATCGCGCAAAGCTCATTCCACTTGGCGCATTAGCGCCGAGAGTAGCTCAGTGTGCGCCTGTGGCCAGCCCACCAGCACACTACCGGGGTAGCGCACATCCAAAGGCGTGCCGTCCAGGCGAGTAAATGTCACGCCGCTTTCTACACAGATCAGGTACGCCGCAGCGATGTCCCAGGGAGATACCCACATGTGTACAAAGGCGCCAGCCCTGCTAGCGGCCACCTCCACACATTCAAGCGCCGCCGAGCCATAGCGGCGGTGTCCGCGTGATTCCACCAGGCAGCGCGTCAATCGCGGCAAAGCCACGATTTCCTTAATGTCGGTGATGATCACAACCTCACGCCGCCCACGCGTTTCATTGACCCGCGCCAATGGTTGCCCATCACAGTAAGCCCCCTGCCCAGCGATAGCCGTATAGGTGAGCCCAGCGACGACGTCGACCACTACCCCCAGCACCGGGAGCCCATCCTCACACAGAGCCAAAGAAATAGCGTAGTCGCGGTGAGTGGTTACGTAGTTCATGGTGCCATCAATGGGGTCAAGCACCCACACCCGCCCCGCAAATGAGCTGACAGAGTGGCCTTCCTCCCCCAGCAGCGGGTAGCCCGTGGCCGCCACCAGCTCCTCACTGATGTAGGCCTCAATGCGCTTATCCACCGCCGTAACCAGGTCATTACGGTTAGATTTGGTTTCAACATCCAGCTCAAAACCGGGATCTAGGACAGTCTGGCGCACCCCCGCCAGCAAGTCGCAGACTAGCTCCAGCAAATCCTCTAAAGCTAAATCCTTAGCTTCAGTCGCTTTATCAGCCGCCATTTTTAGCCTTCCTTTTCGCCTTGGGCGTCTTCGCCGTCTTTGCCGTCAGCGCCAGCAAAAGCCCGGTCGGCACGGATCATGCGCTCTTCAAACAGCGCCACCAGCAGCAAGCAGGCCAAACCAACCGCCGCTGAAATAATCAGTACCGTAAAGGTAGAACCCCAACCGTGCAGGTTGTAGCCCAAAATGTTGAGCCCATCCTTCTCAGGGTCAGCGATATAGCCCAGCATCACCTTAGCCATGGAGTCACCAAAGATGTAACCAAAAGCGCGCGGCACAGCGTTAACCACCACCGTGGCAGTCTTGGGCGCAAAGCCAATCACGCAAATACCAATCAGAGTTACCGGCCCAAAGATCAAGAAACCGATAAAGAACAAAGACACGTAGACCGCCGTCGGCGTAGTGGCCTGGGAGTAGGTGAGAATCGGGATAATCACCAGGCCCAAACCAATTGCGGCGGTAAACGCGCGCCTACCACCCAAACGGTCAGAGAAGTAACCCCACAGTAGCGAGCCAGCCAAACCACCCAGCTCCAGGCCAACCGTAGAGTTAACCGCCCACTGCTTGCTAAAGTGCAGCGCCTCAGAGGTGTAAAGCACGTTCCAGTTATCAATACCGATACGCACCGAGTAAGCCGCCACGTTCGCAATGCATAGGAACCAGATGGCCGGGTTTTTAACCACGTAATTCCACACGATCGCACCCTTAGACATGGAGGTGGTGACAGTGTCTACCTTGGATTCAGGCTCACCAAAAATAGCCTCAGGCTTGTCCCAACCCAGCTCACCGGGCTCATCTTTACCAAACCACATGCCCCACAAACCAATGGGGATACAGATCAGTGCGGGCACAATAAACATGCCGGCCACACCGCCACCAAAGAAGGTGTTGGCACCCCACAGGGCCAGCGCACCGGCGATCATGGCACCAATGTTGTGCGAGGCGTTCCACCAGCCGATAAAGCGCCCACGATATTTACGCGGAGTCCACCGGTTCATGGTGGAGTTACAGCAAGGCCCACCCGGCGCCTGCGCTAAACCGTTTAGGCTCCACAGCAGCACCATGATGCCCATCGGGTGGTTCACGCTCAGCAGCACCCCACCTACCAGCACACTCACCACGCCGGCACTGACCAGCAGGAAGCCCAGAATGCGTTTAGTGTTTCGCCCATCGCACAGGAAGCCCAGGATCAGGCCGCCAAAGCCGTAGGTGAGCGAGAATGCGAAACCGATCGTACCCAGCTCGGCGGTGCTCAGCCCGGCTTGTTCTTTCAGCAGCGGCTGGGCGGCCTTGAAGTTAGTGCGTAGCAGGTAGAAACCGCCGTAAACCACAATGAGCACGGCGTAAGTCTTTAAAAATTCCCCTAGCCAAGCTTTCTTTTGCTGCTCCAAAGTTAACTTGGTAGTTCCGGTGCGCAGCTCAAAAAATCGCGTCAGTGCGCCCATACGTAAACCTCCTTGCTTACGAGTTTGCCGCAGGCCACAGCGCCCGCAGCGGAAGTTTCTCCACTATAGCGCAGCGAGGTTAATTTAGGTCACATTTGTTCTACTTATTTAGTGCCGACGACGACGCCTGCACATCCGTTAAGTTGCTCTTGCGCTGCGCCCGGCCCCGGTGACGACGACGCTGCCCACTCAGACCGGCAAGGACAGGCCACCTTAGGCCTGCGGGCGCAGCTGCACCATTAACGATTCCAGGGCTAGCAGCGGCGAAACATAGGTTTTTAGGCGGGCGCGGCACTGCTCTACAGCGGCCACCCTAGCCAGTGTCTGCTCAGCCGTAGAGCCGGCTGCCACCCGGCCAATTTCTTGCTCTAAGTCAAGGTTTACACTGTCTAACTGGCTGCCTAGTTGGCGTGAAAGCACGTCGCGATAGAAAGACAGCAGATCCACCATGGCCCGGTCTAACACGTCAGTTACAGCGCGTTTAGCGCGACGTTTCTGGTTGTCTTCCAGGGCTTTGATCTGGCCGCGCATGGCTGGGGGAATACGACTCTCCCCCTCTAAGCCAAGTGTGCGGATCAGGGCCGCTTTTTCTTGGGCGTCACGGGCAGTGGAGGCAGCTTCAGCTTCTTTTTCAGCCTGTTCTAGCAGGTCAGCTGCCGCAAAAACGGCGTCACCCACACTGCGCAGCGAGATCGGGGCGGACATAAGCGCGCGCCGCCGCTCCCAGGCCCCCTCATCTTTGGCCAGGTGCCGGGCCAAACCGATATGGGACTGGCTGGCCCGGGCAGCCCGCAAAGCCAGTTGGGGGTCGGCGCCGTCGCGCTTAACTAAAAGATCAGCCACCGCCTGCGCGCTGGGCACACACAGCCGCACCAGGCGGCAGCGCGAGCGGATGGTAGGTAAAACGTCCTCGCTGGAGGGCGTGCACAGCAGCCACACCGTATAGGGCGGCGGCTCCTCGATGCTTTTGAGCAGCACGTTTGTGGTGCGCTCATCCATGCGGTCGGCGTCTTCCACCAGGATTATCCGCCAGCGTCCCTGCCAGGGCATCCGCCCGGCCTGCTCGATCAGGCTTTTAACCTCATCGATGGTGATAATCATGCGGTCGGTAGCTAGACGCACCACATCGGGGTGAGTGCCGGCCAGGGTTTGGCGACAGCCCTCACACTGACCGCAGCCCGGCTCAGCGCCGGTACATTCAAGGGAGGCAGCAAAAGCCAGTGCGGCGGTGGATCTACCAGATCCGGGCGGGCCGGTAACCAGCCAGGCGTGAGACATGGCGGCGGTGGGCACTTGCGGGCGCGCCCCAGCAGCGGCCGCCTGGAATGTGGCCACCACCTGCGCTTGCCCGACCAGCTCGTCCCATACGCTCATGCGTCAATAATTCCGCGTTCTTTCAGCAGTTCGCTAACCAACGCGCGCACCTGGGCAGCTATCTGCTCAATTTCGACGCTAGCGTCAATGATTTTTATGCGTTCTGGTTCCTGCGCAGCTAGGCGGTGGAACTGTTCGCGCAGGCGATACTGAAATTGCAGGCCTTCAGCTTCAATCGCATCGGCCTGGCCGCTGCGGGTGTGTACGCGCTTAGCTGCAAGCTGCGGATCTGCGTCTAGCAGCAAAGTTAGGTCTGGCAGCAGCTCATCGGTGGCCCACAGGGATAGGTCACGCACATCCTTGGCCCCCAGGCACCTGGCGGCGCCTTGATAGGCCACAGAGGAGTCGATGTAGCGGTCGGTCACCACCACTTGACCAGCCGCTAAAGCCGGGTCGATCAGCTCATTTACGTGCTGAGCCCGGTCGGCTGCGAACAGTAGCGCCTCAGCTTTGGCGGTTATTTGCGTCCGCTGTGCATTTTCCGACGCCGTCCCCAGCAGCAGGGAGCGCAACTGGGCCCCCAGGGCGGTGGCGCCAGGCTCGCGGGTGCGGCGCACGCTTACCCCCTGGTCTTCAAGCCAGTTGGTAAGCAGCTCTACCTGGGTGGTTTTGCCAACCCCGTCGCCGCCTTCGAAGCTGATGAAAACTCCGCGACCCATTTAGGCCTCGCTAGCCTCAGCGGCCTTAGCAGCGCTGGTTTTGGTACCAGCAGCCTTGGTACCAGCGGTCTTCTTAGCGGTAGTCGACTTTGTGGCAGTCTTCTTCTCGGCGGTCTTGGTGGCAGCCTTGGTGGTCTTGGCAGCGCTAGTCTTGGCGGTGCTGGTCTTGGTACCAGCGGCCTTCTTAGCTGTGGTCTTAGTTGCCGCCTTTTTGGTGGTGGTCTTCTTGGCGGCAGTCTTCTTAGCCGGTCCCTTGGCGCGCTTTTCAGCCAAACGCTCATAGGCCAGCTCAGGGGTAACGGTGGCTGGGTCGTCGTCGCGGCGCAGGGTCACATTGGTTTTACCGTCAGTGAAGTAGGGGCCAAAACGCCCGTCCTTAATGACCACCGGTAGCCCAGAGTTAGGGTCAGTGCCCAGTTCACGCAGCGGGCCCTTGGGAGCAGCCGCGCCGCGCCTACGCTTGGGCTGGCTAAACAGCTCCAACGCCTGCTCTAGGGTCACCGTGAACAGCTCCGCCTCGGTTTCTAGCGAACGCGAGTCCTTGCCCTTGGTTAGGTAGGGGCCGTAGCGACCGTTTTGGGCGGTGATTTCTACGCCTTCAGCGTCCGTGCCCACCACGCGCGGCAAGCTCAGTAGCTTTAGGGCGTCGTCGAGAGTGACGGTGGACAGGTCCATGTCCTTAAACAGGCTGGCAGTGCGGGGCTTAGGCTTAGCGGCCTTACGGGTACGCTTTTTACCCTCAGTTTCTGGCTCAGGTTCCGGCTCTGGCAAAACCTCGGAAACGTAAGGCCCAAAACGCCCACTCTTAGCCACAATCATGTGCCCGGTTTCGGGGTCAACACCCAGCTCACGGCCATCTTCAGCGGCTACCGCAAACAGCTCGTGGGCCTTAGCCACGCTGAGCTCGTCAGGGGCCAAGTCTGCGGGCACATTAGCCCGCTTGCCTTCAGCGTCCTCCAGGTAGGGGCCGTAGCGGCCTACGCGCAGGGTGATACCGTCACCAATTTCCATGGAGTTAACCGCGCGGGCATCAATTTCACCCAGGTTATCTACCAAAGTTTTCAGGCCCGCGCCGTGAATATTAGCTTGCGGGTCAGCGTCTATGTCGCCGTTGTAGAAGCGACGCAGCCAAGCCACACGCTCTTCTTCACCCAGCGCAATACGGTCCAGGTCAGCCTCCATGGAGGCGGTGAAGTCATAGTCCACCATCTGCGCGAAGTTTTCTTCCAGCAGACGGGTGACGGCGAAAGCCAGCCAGGTGGGTACCAGCGCCTGGCCCCGGTGATCCACATAGCCACGGTCGCTAATTACGCTCATGATCGAGGCGTAGGTGGAGGGGCGGCCAATTTCGCGCTCTTCCAGGGCCTTAACCAGTGAGGCTTCGGTGTAGCGCGGCGGCGGGGTGGTTTCGTGCCCAGAGGCCTGTACCTGGCGGGTCTCCAGCTCCTGGCCAGTGCTTACCTCCGGCAGACGCACATCTTTAGCGTCACCCTCGTAGCGGTCAGCGTCGCGGCCTTCCTCATAGGCGGCCAGGAACCCCTTAAAGGTAATTACCGTTCCCGACGCCGTCAGTTCAGCCTGCTTAAAGCTAGCGTCCCCGTTCAGGGGGGCCTGCACATGGATCACAGCGGTGGAGCCGGTGGCGTTAGCCATCTGTGAGGCCACTGTGCGCTTCCAAATCAGCTCATACAGCTTGAACTGCACCGGCTGCAGGGAGTCTTTAACTTCACTGGGGGTACGGAAGTGATCACCGGCAGGGCGGATAGCTTCGTGCGCTTCCTGGGCCCCCTTGTTTTTGGTGGCGTAAACACGCGGTTTTTCGGCCACATACTGGCTGCCGTAAAGCTCACCGATCTGGGTGCGGGCGGCGGATACAGCCTGGCTAGAAAGCGCGGTGGAGTCGGTACGCATATAGGTGATGTAACCGGACTCGTATAGGCCCTGGGCTACACGCATAGTGTCACGCGAGTTCAGGCGCAGTTTACGCGAGGCCTCCTGCTGCAAGGTGGAGGTGGTGAACGGCGGGGCCGGACGGCGCGTGTAGGGGCGGGTTTCCACCTTGCCCACCTGGGCTTGGGCCTGCTCAATAGCCTGCGCTACGGCCTGCGCATCAGTCTCATGCAGGTGCACCACCTTGGCGGCCTGGGCCTGGGAGGTTAGTGCGGCGTCGTCGGCAAAATCGCGGCCAGTAGCCACCCGGCGCCCATCCAGGGAGACCAGGCGGGTAGCAAACTCACTGTCGTCGGCGGCAAAAGTAGCCTCCACACCCCAGTAACTGGCGGGAATGAAAGCCATGCGTTCACGTTCACGCTCCACCACCAGGCGCGTGGCCACAGACTGCACGCGGCCAGCCGAAAGCCCCTGACGGATCTTGCGCCACAGCACCGGGGAAATTTCGTAACCCACCAGGCGGTCCAGGATACGGCGGGTTTCCTGGGCATCTACCCGGTGAATATCGATTTCGCGGGTGTTATCCAGGGCGCGAGTGATGGCTTCACGGGTAATCTCCGTGAAAGTCATGCGGCGCACGGGAACCTTAGGTTTAAGCACCTCTTTTAGGTGCCAAGCGATAGCTTCACCCTCGCGGTCATCATCAGTGGCCAGGTAAAGCTCATCAGCTTCTTTCAGGTGGCGTTTAAGTTCAGCCACCACCTTTTTCTTATCTGGGTTAACCACGTAGTAGGGGGTGAAGTTACCCTCCACGTCCACGGCAAACTTCCCGAAGGGGCCCTTTTTCATATTGGCCGGCAGCTCGGAAGGCTGAGGCAAGTCACGGATATGCCCAATGGAGGCCTGGACGTCGTAGTCCGCGCCTAAATAGTTTGAAATTGACTTAATTTTGTTCGGGGACTCGACAATCACGAGCTTGCGTGACACGACTTTCCTCCTACATCCCGGTTCTCTTGCCGCCGTTGAACTAGGTTAGCGAGGCAAGGGCGCGCAGGCTCGCGCCGACACACCTATATATCAGCGTAGCCTAGATTTTATGTAATTTACTTTAAGCCCAGTTTAACCAGGCGCGACATGCCCAGGGCACTGACTGCCCCAAAACCACCCACTCCTACCAGGTAGGCCGTGAACTGCAGGGAGCCAAACAGATAGAAATTACGGTAAGCAGCAGAGGCCAACATCACCACCAGCGCCAAACTCAGGTAGCCACCCAGCGAAAGCAGGTAGCGCGCCAGTTTTGAGCCCGGCAGGCCGCGATACTCATCCGTCCCCCAAGCCCCAGCCGCGAGCGCCACAAAACCCCAGGTGAAGGCCACTGCGGCGGCGGCAATGATGTCTGAGGGGCGGTGCCATTGGCATACCAGGGTGGACCAGCCCATGAAGAAGGTGAAACCAGCCCCCACCCAGGCGGCAATCACACGCCAAGCGGGCGGCACTACCAGCAGCAGGGCCACAGCAATGGAGGCGGCCACGCCGGTGTGTCCTGAAGGCAGGGTGTTGGCGGCGTCGACGCGCTGGCTGTAGCCCCAGTCTGGGCGGGTGAAAACGAAGTGTTTAAGTGCCTGGATGGTTACGTTGGTGCCTACTACGACGGCGGTGGCCCACAGGGCGGCGCGGGGGCGGCGTCTGAGTAGGGCAATGGCTAGGGTGGCGATTATGGCCACCACGATTAGCGGCACGGATACGGCGTTTAGTAGTGCGCGGGCCTGGTCATCAATCCTGGCCGCACCCCAGTAGGAGCCTTTGAAAGCGGCGTCGTCGATAAACTGCCCCTCACGCGTGTTTACCAGCAACGCCCACGACCCCCACACCAGCAGGGTGAAAAGTAGGGCGTAGACGCAGGCTATGCGGCGAGCAAGTTTTGACATAACCTCAGACCTTACAGGTAACGAAACGATAAACAACTAATTGTGACCCCAAAGACGCTGTTAGCTAAGTCCGTTTGTGGCAAATTTGCACACAGGCTTAAGCCGCGCCTGGCGGGGGTGATTTTTGCGCTGCGCGGTTTTCAGACGATAGTAACCATCCCTGCGTGAGCAAAAGTCCTGGTGGCGGCCACCATGTCGGCTAGGACTGCAGCTGGGTCTTCACTAGTTAGCGAGGCTACGGCGGCCGCGATTTGGGCGACAGTGAGCAGTCCCTCATCTGAGGCGCTCAGTAGGGCCACCTCGGGCATCCCTACCGCTATTACGCGCCCGAACCCTTCGGCTTGGCGGATCACTGGCGCGGTGGGCACGGGCGTGGGGGTGAGGGCTTCTTCTTTGCTTAGGCCCGACGCCGTGCGTAGCTTAAGTGCGGCTACTTGCGCGTCATCTAGGCCGCGCAGGGCTTCGTGGGCGGCAATTACTTGGGCTACGTGTTCGCCTAACGCCCCTTGGCCGCTGGTGGGGACTTCTTCTAGGACCCGCCAGGGCTCGACGACGGCGCCAGGGGCGACGGCGCTGGCAGGCTCTTCTGAGGAGGCTTGCCCTTCCGGGGCTGCGGCGCCGGGACCGCTGGGAGCGCCCACAGCGCCGGGAGCGTGGAACACCAGGTAGCCCATGCCCACGCCGCTTACCTGACGTGAGTCGAAGTCTTCTTGCCAGGCAGCCAGGGCGTTTTCGAAGGCGACGCCACTGCGTTCAGGGGTGAGTCCGCCGTCGCGCAGCCACATGGCGGCATACTCCACCGGGTCTTGCACTTCGCGCTGAATAATCCAGGCATCTAGGCTCTTGCCGATCCACTGGTTTACGCTGGTGCGCCAGCTGGTGCCCTCGCGGTGTTCCCAGTTGCCAAGCATGACGGCCACGCCGTCGGGGTTTAGGTGATCCTCCAAGCCACGCACCAGGGCGGGCAGGATGGGCCCACCGGCGTCGCGGTACTCCATCAACGGCAATCCGGCCTGGCGCACGCTGGGTGGGGTGATCACAAAGGGCGGGTTGGAGACGATCAGGTCAAAGCGTTGGCCGGCCACAGGTTCTAGCAGGTTGCCTTGGCGTAGCTGCACACGGGCACTATCCACCCCGGCTAGAGCCACGTTGAAGGCGGTAAATTCCAGGGCGCGCGTGGAAATGTCGGTGGCCACTACCTGGCGCACGTGGCGCAGCAGGTAGAGGGTTTGAATGCCGCAGCCTACCCCCAGGTCCAGGGCGGTTTCTACCGGTTTGCGTGGGGTTAGGGCGGCCAGGGTCAGCCCGGCGCGGCCAATTCCCAGCACGTGATCGGGGGCAAGGGCTTGGCCGGTGACTAATTCACCCAGGTCACTGGCTACCCACCAGCGCACGGATCCGTGGGCGTCTTCAGCTTCGTGGGGGCGCAGGTCGACGGCGGGCGCGTAGAGCTGCTCGCCGCTGGCGCTTTGCGTGGGTACCACCAAGCCAATATCAAGGGCTCCGGCCACGCCAGTACGCGGCAGGGCGGTTTCTAGAGCAGCGGCGCCAACTGGCTCGCCCAGCATGAACAGGGCGGTTAGCACCGCCACCTTGTATCCCGCGACGTCGCCGTCTTGGGAGGCGTTGGCAACTGAGCTGGTGCTATCTGCGCCAGTGGCCGGGCTGGGCCTGTCTGAGCTGGTGCTAGCGGCACTAGTGGCCGAGCCGGACCTGTCCGAGCTAGTGCTAGCGGCACTGGCCCTGGTAGCCCCAGCCCCGGCGGCCAGGGCGCGACGCACCACCCGCAAAGCCGGGGCCCGCAGCTCACGTTGCAAAGCAGCGGCAGCTACAGGCCCTAGTAAAGCCTCCACGCTTTCCACTCCCCAACCCGATTGGGCCAGGTCAGCGCGCAGTAGCGAAGCTTGCTTAGCGGTTAGGCGGGGGGCTTTAGGCATTGGGGCTCCTTAGAATTCCAGATCCACCCAGGTAACTAGATGATCAGAGATAGCTAGTTTAAACGTACCCGAATCGACCACCTGCGCGCTCGCCCCACTAGCCGGCGCTGCAGCAACTGGCACGCCTTGTGCTAGCGCAGCTTGGCCTGGCGTGGCCGGCACGCCTTGGACTGATGCGCCTTGGACTGATGCGCCTTGGACTGCGACAGCTGCTTGGCTGGCCGCACCCAGAGGCGGTAGGGCGTCGGTGAGGAAATGGTCAATACGCCGGCTTGGAGCAGCCGACGGGAAAGTAACCCCCTGCCCAAGCTGACGGCCTACCCCAATACGGGCCAGGGCGGCGTCGTCCATGTTCATATCCCCACCCAAAATATGGGCCCCAGGCAAACCAGCCAGCTTCCACCAGGCGTGGGCCAGCTGGCGCCGAGCGGTGGTGGGGTGGGTGGCCAGGTGCACGCTAGCCACGTTAAGCGGCCCCTGCCCAACGCCGTCGGCCAAAGTAGCCGCCAGCATCAGGCGCGTTGAAGCGGTAAACAGCGCATAGGGCAGCTTGCCACCCTCGCGGCGCACAATCGTGGGCACGCCCCGCCCCAGCCGCTCCACCCGCCAAGCCTGCACCGGCAGGCGCGACAAAATGGCGTTACCAAAGCCACGCAGAGGGGCCAGCGGCTCCAACAACCGCAGCGGGTCGTCACCAAAGGTGCGCACCTGGCTACGGCGTGGGCGGTGACGCAGGCGGTCCACTCCCCCAGCGTAGGTGGCGGCAAAACGCCAGTACGGGTAACCGGCCTGCTCAGCCAGCAGACCCGCCAAATCCACCCGGCCTGAGCGGTTTTGGTGCAAATCCACTTCCTGCAGCAAAACCACGTCAGCGTTCAGCTCACGCAGCTGCTGGGCTACCTGGCTGTAAAGCTGGTGGGCAACTTGAGGGCTGTAGGGCTGACCAGAGGCCACCTCGGCTAGCGTGGCAGTGTCATTGGCCCGCCCATACTGGAGGTTGGCGCTGGCCAGGCGTAGTTTCGTGATCACTCTTTAGGCTCGTTAGTTGTGAAACTTAGCGCCACCGAGTTCATGCAGTAACGCTGACCGGTGGGGGTGGCGGGGGCGTCGTCGAAAACGTGGCCCAGGTGGGAGCCGCAGTTAGCGCAACGCACCTCGGTACGCTCATAACCCAGCTTGTAATCTGAGTGCAGCGTCACCGCATCGGTTTCCTTGGGGTCATAGAAGGACGGCCAACCACAGCCCGACTCGAACTTGGTGGTGGATTTAAACAGCTGTGCCCCGCAGGCCCGGCAAGAGTAGATACCTTCGCGGTTTTCATCCAGCAGCTCGCCGGTGAAAGGCATTTCAGTGCCGGCCTGACGCAGCACCTCATACTCAGCCGGGCTTAGGCGCTCACGCCACTGGGCGTCAGTGAGCTGCGCAAAGTCCTGGTTATCACTCATGACTCATCCTTGGTTTTGTCCGATATGGCAGGTAGTACAGCGGTTTTATCCACTTCATTTATTCCCGCCTCGGCGTCGGGGGCCTGAGTGACCTTAGCGGTACCGGCAGCCCCAGCTGAGCCAGCAGCGACGGCGTCGGGGGCCTGACCTGAGCGCTCTACCCCCGCAGCGCCAGAGTGTCCTACCTCAGCCGCGCCAGAACGAAGGGCCTCTACTTTGGCCTTAGCGCTACGGCTGGCCGCGCTGAGCACACCGCGTGCCTGCTCCGGGCGCAGCTGCCGCTTTGCCTCCTCAATCGCAGAAATCTGGGCTACCTGCGTGGGGTCGGAGAGCACCATGGTGGCCGGCTCAGGTGCGTTAGTTGCTTCCGGCTCAGTTTGTACGCCTGAGAGTATTCCACGCCGCAAAATCCGACGCCGCCGCATCTTCTTGGAGCGCACTGCGGCCGCCTGCACCCGGGCTTCCTCAATGGGATCTCCCTGCTCAGCTTTAGTTACCGCCGGCTGGGACTTGGTGTCACTTGATAGCTGTGCCAGTTCCTGCGCTAGCTTAGCCACCTTTTCGGGGGTGGGATCTTGCATGACGGTGACGTTTTCCACCTCCACACGCTGACGTGGCAGGGCATAAGGGGCCTCTTTTTGCAGCCAATTAATCATTTCTTCACGCACATGGCATTGCAGGTTGAAAGCATCAGCGCTGTTAACCGCAGAAACGGTCATACGCACGCGAATCAGCGAGTTTTGCGCATCAGTGACAACCAGTGAAGCTTCACGCCCATCCCAGGTGGAGGAGGAAGCCACAAACTTAGCCAGCTGCGCCCGCATAGCGGCGATAGGTGCGCGCCAATCCAAATCAAAGTTCAGTTGTGCTACCTGGCGCTCGTCGCGGCGTGACCAGTTCGTGAAGGGGTGCTCTGTGAAGTATTTGCTGGGCAGTAAGATACGTCGGCCATCAAAAGCTAGCACCACCACGTAAGTAAGCGTGATTTCTTCAATTCGGCCCGAGTCAGTGGAGTTAATAACCACCTGGTCATCCACACGGATAGCGTCAGTGATAGCCAACTGCAAACCTGCAAACAGGTTTCCCAGCAGAGACTGTGCAGCCAAACCGGCTACCACCGAAACCAGACCGGCACTAGCAAGCAGCGACCCCATAGCCAGACGTGCTTGCGGGAAGGTCATGATAATGGTGATTACACCAACGGTGATGACGATAACTTCAGCTACTCGTCGCAGAATCTGGGCCTGGGTGGTGATCTTATTGGCCCGGCGCACATTGGTGGGGTCATTGCGCGATTCGGCATGGGCCACTACGGTAGCCGAAATGGCTTTAACCCAGCTTACGCACACCCAGGTCAGGGCCGCTTTAAACAGGATTACCAGTAACACAATGGCGTAGCTGTACCAGGCTGGTGAGGAGGTTCCCTCCATGGCCAGCTGAGCGCCAATTAAGGCGCCGACCACGGCAAACAGGGCGTAGAAAGAGTTACGCCCCTTATCCCCCACGTGGTGCCACAGCAGCGAGCGGCGTCCGGCCACGTGCACCGCAATAACTACAGCTAAGGCCAGCACCAGGCCGATTGATAGACCCAGAGCGGTGCGCCACAGCAGACTGAAAGTGTCTAAGGTGACCGCTGCGGCAGATTCTGTGGGCGATGGCGTGGGGATAGGAGTCGCCACCGCGAGTATGTGCCCCTGATTTAACATGGCAGCCACACTAGTAGCGCAGGCTGTGTGCGAGCTGTGGTTTTACCCGCGCGTCCACACAGGTAAGACAGTCCACAAAGCTTGAGGTTGCAACATAAAACCCGCTAGTAACAGGCGCCCCAGAAGCCCCAAAGTGGGCGCCTTAAGTCCCACCCCTCAGCAGCGATGACGACGCTGTGCCGCAGCGACGCCGTCGGCAAAGCCGAGCGCCCGACGGTGGCAGCAAAACCTAACGCCCAGTAGCGACGCCGCCGCACCTTTGGGTAGCGAGCATCAGCCCCCAGCACGGCAAGCCCTGCAGAAACCAAAAATCCTCGCATCGCTTACGCAATGCGAGGATTTAAGTGGTGGCTCCGACCGGCGTCGATCCGGTGACCTTTCGATTTTCAGTCGAACGCTCTACCAACTGAGCTACAGAGCCAATCTGAAAACTTTGGCCTGACCATTACTGATCAGGCCAACTTTTTCGCGACCTCGACGGGACTTGAACCCGCGACCTTCGCCGTGACAGGGCGACGCGCTAACCAACTGCGCCACGAGGCCTTGACTTTTGACTTTCGTCAAGATCCGTATGAAGTTATCGTACGAATCAGTACTCCCAACGGGATTCGAACCCGTGTTGCCGCCGTGAAAGGGCGGAGTCCTAGGCCGCTAGACGATGGGAGCCTTTTGGCTTTGGCGTCTTGCGCCTCGAACCGAGAAGAACTCTATACAGGAACCGCGCCCAAGCACAACTCGAAAAAGGGTGACGCTGGTCACGGGGTTAGTTTTGCGCAGAATTCCAATTGAAATTAACTGTTTGCGCACAATCGTTTTAAAGGGAATGGGCTTAAGCGCGCTTTCGTGGCAACCTTAGAACAGCTGCATCCCTCGACGTCGGCCCGCCCACCTGTAGCTATCCGCCGTCATAATTTGCTGGAAGGATCACTGCCGTGACCGAAACCCCTCAAGGCTCCAACCGCACACAGCCTTCGCTAGGCGCCCTAATGTCGCGCGTGAGCGAAAATATTTCTACCCTGATCCGCACCGAAATCGCACTCAATAAGGCCAAGGCGGCCGAGACAGGTAAACGTTTTGGTTTAGGGGCCGGCCTGCTGGGCGCAGCGGGAGTATTCGCCCTATTTGGACTGGGCTACCTACTAACTACCCTGTCGCAGGTAATTGCGCTATGGCTACCGAAGTGGGCTGGCTCGCTGATTGTGGCCGTGCTGGTGCTGATTGTGGCCGGGGTGCTGGCTCTGGTTGGCAAGAAGGAAATCGACAAGGGCCGCCTGGTGGTGCCCGCCCCGCAGGTTGGTTTGCGTCAGGATGTGCAGGCCGTGACTAACTCGCTGCGTGAGGGTCTAGCTACCGACGCCGCCGCTAAGTCTGCTGCAGCTGGTAGCGCCGCCGCCTCAGGTCCGGTGCCCACTCCCCCCGCAGCCAGCGGCCCGACTGGCTCTGCTCCCGCCGGCCCGGCTTTCGGACACAACTGAGCGAAAGGAAGTTTCATGTCTATCTCAGCCCTAGAAGCTCAGTTAGAGGCCCAGCGTGCAGCCGCCGCCCAGGCCGTTAACGAGTTGGCCCGCCAGATCGCCCCGGCCACACTCAAGGCCCAGGCCGCCCAGATCGGCGAGGATAGCGTGGCGCGAGCCAAGGCGCTCGCCACTGACTCTGCCCCGGTGAAGGAGCGCTTTACCACGCTGGTAGAGGAGGCTAAGGGTAAGGACCCGGCCGCCGTCGTCGTACTTGCCGGAGCAGGACTGGTTGCCGCCACGACGGCGCTGATCAGCCTGCGGTTGGCGCTACGTCCGCTGTTTAAGTGAGGAAAGGATAAATAATGCCCAGTGCACAGGAGCTCGAAGAGCAGCTTAAGGCCCAGCGTGAGGCCCTGGCCCAGAGCGTAGATGACCTGGCTGAGCGGGTTAACCCCAAGGCCCAGGCCAAGGAGAAGGCTGAGCAGGTGCGCGCCAAGGCCGCTGAGGCTGGCTCTAGCATCTCTGAGTCGCTCTCTGAGTCACTGCACCAGTTTAGTTTTATCGCCAAGGAAATGAGCGAGGGCGTGCGCGCCCAGGCTAAGTACTACTGGGATCGTGCCGGCGAAGGTGACTCTTCTGCCCGCGTCGTGGTGGCCACGGTGGGTGCTGGCGCCCTGCTGGTTGGCGGCGCAGTGGTGAAGAAGATCTTCAAGCACTAGTAGCTGCTGGCAGCCGTAACAGTACCCGCCTGCGCTAGACACTGACAGCACAGGCGGTAGTGTGAACGAGCAAACGAAATCAGTGCTATTGTTCACATGTGGACCGTCACTCCAGTCCAAACAGGCCCTGATCGGCGTGTGGAATGGAGATTGTGGCGCTTATCGTTGTACGGTTGTCTCACGATAAATTCAGACCATTTCGAAACAGCACGTTTTACGTGCGCGATCAGACGTTGGAGGGGGTCGAGCCTATGGGGCGCGGCCGTCAAAAGGCCAAGGCAACCAAGGTTGCCCGCAAGCTCAAGTACTACAGTCCTGAGACTGACTACGCGGCGCTAGAGCGTGAGCTCGCTGCCACGTCGGCCCGCTCAGGAAGCAGCAGCTACGACGACGAGGACTACTCGGATCTAGCCGCCAAGTACAACGATGACTTTGACGATGACGATGACTCTTTTGATCCAGGTAGGTCCTGAGTAACTAGAACATAAAGGGTGGGGGCCAGCTCTATCGAGCTGACCCCCACCCTTTTGTGTAGCTAGATGCCGTGCCCACCAAGTAGGTCTGCGTCCATCAAGCAAACGCGGCACCGCTACCTGACGCAGCACCTCTAAAACCCCCGCGCTAGCGGGGAAAACGGGCTGCCGCAGCTCGTCGGCCTGCCACCTGAAGGATCATCCCCGCTTGCGCAGGGAAAACTTTTACTCGTGATCCGATGGAGGTGCTCTGATGGGTTCATCCCCGCTTACGCGGGGAAAACGGCCCCATGCAGTCATGGGGCTCCTCCAGCCGGGGATCATCCCCGCTTTCGCGGGGAAAACGCACAGCCGCAGGCTTTGCCTCGGCCAATCCCAGGCTCATCCCCGCGTGAGCAGGGAAAACACTTCTCGATCTGGGGTTTTACGCACCAAATCGGTCAGATTTTGGAAAGCCCTAAGAGCTGCGCCTACGTTAAAATTTACTCACTACCGGACGCTTACACAACTGACTCGCGGGATCAGTCTCAGAATACTGGCAGTCCCCACTGTAGTAAGAGCGCTCCTAGACACCGCCTAAACGCCAGTGGGGACTGGCCGCCCGGCCAGTCCCCACCACGTTCTAGCGTTGTTGCAGCTCAGATGCGGTAGACGCCGTGGATATCCACCGCGCCACCCTGCACACCCTTGGTACCGCTAACCACTCGGCCAGTGACTTCATACTCATCAGCCTTATGTACGCTACCCAGCACACAAGCCTCAATCCCGACAGCGCGGCTTACCTCAATGGCAGCTTCAGCGATGGACTCATCCACCACTGCCACCATGCCTATACCCAGGTTCAAAGTGCCCTCCAGGTCATCCCAAGGCACATTACCCAGGCGGCGCACCACATCAAAGACGGGCGGGATCTGCCAGGCGCTACGGTCGACGTCGGCAATTAAGCCAGAGGGCAGCACACGAGCCAAGTTAGCAGCCAGGCCCCCACCGGTGACGTGGCTAAGGGCGTGCACATGCATAGTGGCCGGATCCGGGCCGCTACCCACGCCCTCAATCATGGCCAGGCAGGCGCGAGTGTATAGGCGGGTGGGCTCTAGCAGCTCCTCACCCAGGGTGCGGCCAAACTCGTCAACGTGACGCTCTAGGCCCCAGCCGGCCACCTCAACTACCCGCCGTACCAGTGAATATCCGTTAGAGTGCAGGCCCGAGGCGGCCATACCAATCAGTACGTCGCCAGCCCTTACCCGCTCAGCACCCAGCACGCGGCTAGCCTCAACCACACCCGTAGCCGCACCGGCGACGTCGTAGTCATCAGGGCCCATCAAACCGGGGTGCTCAGCGGTCTCGCCACCCAGCAATGGGGTGCCCACAGCCGCACAGGCCTGGGCCACGCCGCGCACAATGTCCGCAATGCGCTCGGGCACCACATGGCCGCAAGCAATGTAGTCAGTCATCAGCAGCGGGCGCGCACCCACCACCACGATGTCGTCAACCACCATGCCCACCAGGTCCTGGCCGATGGTGTCGTGGATGTCTAGAGCCTGGGCGATAGCCACCTTGGTGCCCACACCGTCAGTGGAAGTAGCCAGCAGCGGACGGCGGTAGTCGCGCAGCTCGCTGACATCCACTAGCCCGGCAAATCCGCCCACTCCCCCAACCACGGCGGGGGTCATGGTGGCGGCCACGGAGGCCTTCATTAGTTCAACGGCACGGTCACCTGCCTCGGTGTCCACGCCCGCAGCGGCATAGGTAACTTCACTCATTACTTGACTCCTTCAATGCGTGGTACCACTGAGTTGCGACGCGGCAGGGGCGCGTCAGTTTTGTTTTCGTCGCGGCGACGGCGGTACACCGAGGGCACGCGCGAGATCGGCAGGGTGGAAATCACCGGGGCCGCATGTGGGGGCTCAATCGGGTAGTTACCGTCAAAGCAAGCCATACACAGGCGTGAAGCCTCCTGGCCACTGGCTTCCACCATGCCCTCCACAGAGAGGTAACCCAAAGAGTCAGCCCCAATGTGGTTGCAAATCTCCTGGGTGTTCATGCCATTGGCGATCAGCTCAGCGCGGGTGGCAAAGTCGATGCCATAAAAGCAAGGCCATTTAACCGGCGGGGAGGAAATACGAATATGGATTTCCTTAGCGCCAGCCTCACGCAGCATCCGCACCAGGGCCCGCTGGGTGTTTCCACGCACGATCGAGTCATCAACCACCACCAGGCGTTTGCCTTCAATAACCTCACGCACCGGGTTGAGCTTGAGCCTAATACCCAGTTGGCGCAGGGTTTGGGTGGGTTGGATAAAGGTGCGGCCCACATAGGCGTTTTTCACAATGCCCTGGGCAAAAGGAATACCTGATTCTTGCGAGTAACCAATAGCGGCGGGCGTGCCCGAGTCGGGGGTGGCAATCACCAGGTCAGCCTCAACCGGGTGTTCGCGTGCCAGCGCCGCACCCATGGCGTTACGGGCCGCAATAATGGAGCGCCCCGAAATACGGGTGTCGGGGCGAGCCAGGTAAACATACTCAAATACGCAACCAGTGGGGGTGGCGGGGGCGAAACGGCGCGTAGCTACGCCGTCGGAGTTAATAGTCAAAAATTCGCCCGGCTCAACCTCACGCACATAGGAGGCACCCACAATATCCAGGGCGGCAGTCTCGGAGGCCACCACCCAGCCGCGCTCCAGGCGTCCCAGCACCAGCGGGCGCACGCCGTGGGGGTCGCGGGCCGCGTAAAGGGTATCTTCAGTCATGAAAGTGACTGAGAAAGCCCCCTTGAGCTGCGGCAGCATCAGCATGGCTACCTCTTCGAGGTCTAGCTCAGGGTGCTGCTTGGCGGTGAGGGAAAGCAGAGCGGCCATCACGGCGGTGTCGGTGGTGGAGCCGCGTCCCAGTTCACCAGAAATATCCTGGCCGGAGGCTTCACGCACGTATTCCATTAGCTCGCGCGTGTTGGTGAGGTTACCGTTGTGGGCTAGGGCCACCGTGTGCTCAGCTACCGGACCCAGCATGGGCTGAGCGTTTTCCCAGGTGGTGGAGCCTGTGGTGGAGTAGCGTACATGCCCCACCGCGATATGCCCGCGTAAGGCTGACAGGCTGGTTTCATCAAAAACCTGGGAGACTAGCCCCAGATCCTTATAAACCATGATTTTTTCGCCATCTGAGGCAGCGATCCCGGCTGCCTCCTGGCCACGGTGCTGTAGCGCGTACAGACCGAAGTAGGTCAGTTTGGCTACATCTTCACCTGGCGCCCACAGCCCAAAGACGCCACATTCATCTTCAGGCTTTGGCTCTAGATAATCGACGGGTTGACTTTTGCGCGGGATTCCACCGAGTGTCACCTTCTAAGTTTGTCACATCCCCTTTAGCGACGCATGTGGCCATTTGTCACATGCGCGCACTAGCCTCGCTTAACCAGCCCCCGCACTTGGGCCCGCCGGGTTTTAAAGCAGCGGCAGGAAATCACTTAGATCTGTGCGTAGCCCCGAGGCGCTGAGCTTGCCCTCATCTAGGGCTGCGTTCCACTCCAGCGCACCAATGGCCAGTTCCAGCCAGGTTTGGGCGTCAGTTTCTACTACCGACGGCGGGGTGCCGCGCCGGTGGGTGGAGCCGGCTACTGCTTGGGTGGCGCCGTAGGGTGGCACGCGCACTTCCACGCTGCGTCCAGGGGCGACGGCGGCCAGCTCCTCCAGCGTGTAGCGTACGGCGGTGGCGGTGGTGTTGCGGTCAGCGTCTTGGCCTTGCTGGTACAGGTTGCGCCAGTGGTGCAGGGCAGCGATGCCTTCGGTGATGTCAATACGACGACGAGTGCTCATAGCTGGCCAGATTACCCTCTTGGGCGGCTCTTAAGCAGCCGCTAAAGCTGGCCGCTTATTTGCGGCCGCGCACAGCCCAGGGCGTGCCGGCCCCCAAGCCGCACCTAACTCAGGCCGCGCACAATGCCAAAAACACATTGACCCGCCAGGCATTTAGCCCAGCGGGTCAAGTTGTTGAACTAGCTTGGATCAGATGATGCCGAAAGCGTTCATAACATCGGCTACACGCACGAAACCAGCAGCGTTAGCACCCAGCACGTAGTCGCCCGGACGCCCGTAGGTGTCGGCGGCCTCCAGGCAGGAGTGGTGAATGTCAGCCATGATGCCGGTCAGCTTGGCCTCAGCGGTGGCAAAATCCCAGCGGCTACGAGAAGCGTTCTGCTCCATCTCCAGTGCGGAGGTAGCCACACCACCAGCGTTAGCGGCCTTACCGGGGGCATAAAGAATCCCGGCGTCCTGGAAGTGCTCCACAGCCTCGGGGGTGGAGGGCATGTTGGCGCCCTCAGCCACCACACCGCAGCCGTTACGCAGCAGGCGCACTGCGGCGTCGCCGTTTAGCTCATTCTGGGTGGCACAGGGCAGCGCCACCGAGCAGGTCACATCCCAAATGCTGCCGCCGGTAACCAGCTGGGCAGAGGGGCGGCGCTTGACGTAGTCGGCTACGCGCCCACGCTCAACTTCCTTAACCTGCTTTAGTAGCTCCAGGTCGACGCCGGCCTCATCCACCACGTAACCGGAGGAGTCAGAGAAGGTAACTACCTTGGCGCCCAGGGCCTGGGCCTTTTCAATGGCGTAGATAGCCACGTTACCAGCGCCGGAAACCACCACGCGCTGGCCTTCCATTGACTGACCACGGGTAGCCAGCATGGACTGGGCAAACAGCACAGTGCCGTAACCGGTGGCTTCAGTACGCACTAGCGAACCGCCCCAGGCTAGGCCCTTACCGGTTAGCACGCCGGCGTCGTAAGAGTTACGTAGGCGCTTGTACTGGCCGAACAGGTAGCCGATCTCGCGGCCACCCACGCCGATGTCACCGGCGGGAACGTCAACATTGGGGCCAATGTGGCGCGACAGCTCAGTCATGAAGGACTGGCAAAAACGCATGATTTCGGCGTCGCTGCGGCCGTGGGGGTCAAAGTCGCTACCGCCCTTACCGCCGCCGATACCCTGGTTGGTCAGGGCGTTCTTGAAGATCTGCTCAAAACCCAGGAACTTGATGATGCCTGCGTTAACTGAGGGGTGGAAGCGCAAACCACCCTTGTAGGGGCCCAGCGCAGAGTTGAACTCAACCCGGAAACCACGGTTGACCTGTACGTTACCAGCGTCGTCAACCCACGGCACACGGAAGATAATCTGACGCTCAGGCTCAACCAAGCGCTCTAGCAGGGCGTTGTCGGCGTAGTGAGGGTCCTTTGCTAGCACCGGTTCCAGGGAGGTCAGTACCTCATGTACTGCCTGGTGAAACTCGTGCTCACCCGGGTTACGGCGGATGACGTCGGCATAAACCTTATCGATAGCGGCGGTCATAGCGACCCTTTCCTAAGAGCCCCGGAGGGCATCTGTATGCAATCTCGGTACGTGCATTAGCCTTGCAAAGAATTGTTTACTCTAGGTTACAGACGCAGAAAATCTCACTCTTTGACATAATGATTCACGTCACCTAAATGGTGCGTTTGAGACTTAAGGGACAGCCAGCGCAGCGTATCGCCGTGTTTTCATCCACCTCCAGGCTGTGGCACGCCCCTAGGCCAGAGGCGCATAGGCTGGTGGCGCCCAGTAGGGAGCCGCTGCGACGTAGCTGTTCAACCATCACCGCCGCCAATTGCGGGCTCACCCCAGCTTCTTGGGCGGCGCGAGTGAGGGTGGCGCCGCGCGCTAGGGCTTGGGTTAGACGTTGGCGCGGGCCGGTTGTGTCTGTCTTGGGGGCGACGCCGGCCATGCCCGTCTCGGGGGCGACGGCGCCGGTTGCGCTGCTAG